>Ga0172378_10001360_pt1 | contig 22528 bp, 15 predicted proteins | sample GrowelOW332metaG_FD_119755 | JGI IMG/M metagenome (GOLD analysis project Ga0172378, IMG submission 119755) | Groundwater microbial communities from an aquifer near a municipal landfill in Southern Ontario, Canada - Pumphouse #3_1 metaG | ecosystem: Environmental > Aquatic > Deep subsurface >... | reverse complement strand
GAACAGAGAAGTTAAGCCCAATCACGCCGATGGTACTGCCGAAAGGTGGGAGAGTAGGTAGTCGCCGTTTTAAGAGAAGTCCCGAAGATTAAGTTCTTCGGGACTTCTTGTCGTTTATAACGGGCTGATGTTTGTTCCCCTAATATTATAGAATCTGACGAAATAGGACCTAATTTTATTAGGTTACTTGTACGATGATACATGATAGTGTATTTGTGTTCCTGAGTTCAATTGCCCTCAATAAAGTAGCTATGTTCCCATAACATTAAATAACTAAGTATCGTATATTATACATATATAAATATACTGATAGAAATACTAAATACTATTTAGGCTAAGCTAATTATATAATTGATATTATGATATTGTACAAAATCACCCAAGTAGACTTGATTCTACTTGGGTGATTTACTATGTTCAATTATATTTTTGTGAATATTTTGTTTGTTGTTTACTACCAGCTTACTTTTACAAATTTAGAAGCATATCCTTTGATATTCATATCATTGTCAGATTGAATATCTCCTAGTACATTAGTTGGTTGGATAGTTATGGTTCTGTGTGATGGAATTGCTATTTCTATTTTTGAATTAGTTCCATTTACTTCTCTTAATTGTAATAGTACTGCATTTTCATCTTCGACTGGTTGCATAGAAACAAGGAGTACATTGCTTGGTGTAATTGTCATGATACTTCCTTCGTGACTAGCTTTTTCTTTTTCTATTTCTATTCCTGCAGGTAATGCTCTCGCAAGGCAGGGTGAATTATTTTCCCAACCCACTTTTACCGCTGTCTCTTTTGAGCTATTGGTATATGATGTAATAAAGTAGCTCCACTCAATTTCTCCATGTTGATCAGCATTAAAGTTTGTAATCCAATAGTTATTCATTACGTATGAATAGATATTATTAGATTGTGGTACTGCATCTTTTACGAATCGACCTGTATTGATTGCACCAAATTCCATCATTGGTATATTTAGTGAACCCATGACGATTTGTTCTTTCCCATTTCTAACTGCAGCATAACTCTGAACTTCATCCCAGTCATTTGCAGACCCTGGTATTTGATCTATTCCTGCTTCAATTTCTCCTCCAGGTACTTCATAATAGATTTTAGCTTTTGGTAATATATATGGGAATGAAATATAGATAGCTTCTGGTTTTATGTTGAGCTTTTTATTTAATCTATAAACTAATTCAATTCGTTTGCAATCTTTAAATATGCGATATTCAATAGTTAAATTGTTTCCCAATCCCATACCTGAATCGGTATGTCCTACAAAAGTCCAAGTATCCCAGATATCTCCTTCTGTGCAATTTACAAATTTCATAGACGATGGAGTTTCACGTTTGTATTTACCTAAAGTCAAAGTATGTAGTAATCTTTGCTCACATTGTTCATGAATCATTGCTCCCAATTCATAAGGTGCTTTGGCATCAAGTAATTGTTTCTGTAATTGCTTATCATATAGTTTTTCAATCGTACCATTCTTTATATTGAAAGTGATGTCATACCACTGATTTGAGAATGTATTTACATTTTTTGTTTTAGGAACTTTTGCAACAACGCTATCACTTGTTAACTCTATAAAATATTGTTTGTATCCTAGAGCAGGTACGTCGCTTGCTAGAAACTTCCAATATGCACCATCGTAAAGACTACGAATTAATTGTGCTGTAATTTTGTTCCCTTATGCATCTCTAATAATTACTTTTTTATCAAGAGGAATAATTGAGAAGTCAACATAAGCACTTACTACACTTGTGCGATTCCACGACAGCGGGTTATAAACTACAAGAGTTGGTGATTTTGTAGGAGAAACGATCTCATTCAAAAAGCCAAATGCAGCTTCTCGCATTAAACGATTATGACGAAATGCTTCGTAAGCAAATGAAGCTTTGATAACTCGTTGATTCATTGTTTCACGAGAAAAAGGTTCTGTAATGCTACCACTAGCCCCAAAAGTATGCTCATCGTAGAAGAGGATTGAACGATTTATATTGGCAATTTCTGAATGCCAGTATTTTGGTATTTCACTTCCAAAGAGCTTAGCCATAGATAATCCGGCTAAATTTGAGATGATTTCACCATGAGTTTGTCTAATTGCTGCTGTCTCACGTGCACCAGAAGCAAATCCATCTGTCCACCAGTCTGGCCATGCTCCACGAATCTCGGATAAATTATTGCCATATTTAGCCTCAATTTTTCCTAGATAATCTTTAAATAAAGAGAGTCTAATATTTGGAAACTCATATTTCTCATTCCATTTTATTACATTTTCACATGCATAGGTAGAAGGGGCCGAGTTATCACCTCCAATTCCTAAGAATTCCAAACCTACATTATCGTATTTATATCCTTTCTTACTTAACGAATTTAAGTAATCAAACATATTCTTTTCAAATCGAGCAAAGTCGGTTCCATTTACGCCTATATTATTGCCCTTACCATAGTGTGGTCCGTAGTAGGTTAATACTTTCTTTCCTGAAGGAGATACCCACCAAAAATAAGTAGGTATATCAAATGGTGCAATAGCTTTGTGTACGTTTACACCCATAGTTAAGTATTTGATACCTGCATCAGGTAAAAATTCGGACATACTCCACCCAATACCGTTTGTATCATTTTGCATGGCGACTTTTACATTGTCTAGTCCATAACGTTTATATTCTTTAAGAGGATTTAGTGAAGCCGCTAGAGAGCGTTCATCTGTCAATCCGTCAAAATTGAGATACATAGCAGTTAATTCAATACGGCCTTCTTTTACTCGTTTCACAAATCGATCTATTTGATTTTGTGGTCTTGAACGTAGAAATGATATTACAGCCCATGTATCTTCACAGGTCCATCGGAATTTAGCATCTTCTGGATAGTTATCAGTTTGATCACAATAATCCAATGCATAATCGATAAAGCGTACATGTTCTGACATGATATCTGTTTGTGGACGCGTATAGCCAATGTCTGTATGGGAGAATTGGATAAAATTGACATCCCAATGTTTAGCTTGTTGTAATACTACTTTTTGGACGATTGTTTTGTTTGCTGTATTGATTGAAATTTTACTTTCCTTAGGGATCGTTTTATTATCAATTGTAAAATAGAATTGGTTAAAACCAAGTGTTACATCACGTTTATATTTTTTCCCATCAAAAGTTATAACAACTTTTTGAGGTGTACCTAAGTGTAGGTAATTAACGGCGTAAGTAAGATTGCCATTATTTTTTTTCAAAACGAAAGGCTGATTTACTGTTAGGCCGTTTTGTGTTACATCGCGTTTAAAAACCATTAACCAATTATTTTGTCCATTGTTTTTTGCTTCAAACGACAGTTTAACAGGCTTGCCAGCTTCAACCATTGATTTTGGTACAGTTAATTACATAAATCCAAAACAGTCACCATGTAGGTCCCGCATTTTTTCATGGAAGGAGAGATTAGTCCCTTTTAAACCACTAAAAGCATATTTTTCAGCTGTAGTAAAAGTTCCAACTTCTTTGCCATTGACTGAGAGTAATGCTTCTCCAGGTTTTGTATACGCTAGTCCAGTGAAACCGGTAATCCAAACGAGTGTTATATTTTCAGTTGTTATGGTTTTGGGAAGTGGCTGACTTAACCAAACCATTTTCTGATTATCTCTAGACATACGTACTATCATAGCGTGTCCTTCACTAGATAAATGTGATTGATAAATAATATCCTCTGTAGAGGATATTACTTTCTCATATCCGTAAATGAGACTGGAAGATGATTTTGCTTTTTTTTGTGCCGAAACAGTTAAGCTTAAGAGCAAGGCTAAAGTAAAAGTAATGAAGTTTCTCATAATATAAAATTAGTTATTACATAAATTTAAACGGTTAAACTAGATGAGACAAAAAAAACGAATTCTTATTTCAATTCGCTTTATTCCTCAATTTTTTAGGTATTGAATTGCTTATTTGGCTTCGTAATCCAAAATAAGGTTTATTCTAAAAAATAAGGTAGACAAACTTTAAATGTTCATACATGAATGCCTGATGACAAACATAAGTATAAATTTTTACTTGACAAAATTTATAGAATAATTTTGTTCTTGATTAGAACTATAATATTTTTCGGAATATAATATCTTTCGGAGTATAATATTTAAGCCCCGATGATATAGAATAAGTTTTCTTTTATGATTCATAACAAATTTCTTTTTGCTTCAAAAGGCAGTTTTTGAAGCAAAAGGAACATTCTTGCTTGTCTTATTATTTCTAATAGGAATAATCTTTGAGGCTTTTCTTTCTTTTATTTCAGTATCAATATTATGGAAATTTATAAATGGTATGTAAGTAGTAGTAGCTAATGATATAAGCATAATAATCAGAATTGTTTGATATCCTAATCTCATTCTGGGTAATATTCTGCTGATGAAGATGAGTGTAAACCATAAATCCACCAATACTAGATAACCTCTAGCTTCCGTGAAACCATATTGCAGTCGAACGATTGTAGCTATCCATAGTAAAATTAATGCTGGGAGAGTCCAAAAAGTAATGGTATGGAAGAACCAAGCCCAAAATCGACTTCTACTGAAATGAGAGAGCAATTCACCTACGAACATACTTGTAAGATAAGCTATGCCCAAAATTGCAATCTCTCCGTGTGGTAACTGATTTGTCCAAATAATGCGAATGGCGTATAGAAAAAATGTAACGGTAAACAAAAAGATTCCAGGAGCAATGATGTAATTTGAGAGTAAATTTAGTAAGATATCTTCATTGCGTAGTTCCCATTTTTTGCGAACGTGTAACAGATAGGCAAATAACATTGGAAAGACAATATAGCCAGAAAACATGCTTATATATAAGAGATCCTTTTCTCCAAAATGATTAATTTCCAAAGCAAAACGTGTAGAATAGTCAACAACGCTGAAAAGTAGGAAAAAAATTAATGACATTAAAAAAGCTGTAGCTGCAGTAAATATGAATATAATGAGATATTGTGCGAAATCTGATTCTTTTTTCTTGTTTGCTACTACAATGAACATAGCTATTCCAATACCAATACTTATGAGCATCTGCACAGCTTGAGGTTCAGCAAATTGTATGTAATCAGAGGAAATAAATGCAGTCCATACAAGGGGTGAGATATAATAAATCCATCGTTTCATTCCATGACAGAGTTTATTCATCGAATAGACTATTGAAATAGAAAAGAAAGTAGACAAAGCAATATGTCCTGGTAGTTCTGGAACTTGATTGAATAATATAATGTTTGTTACAAAAGCAATTAGGCACAGGCTCAATTCACAAATATAACTTCGGATAGTCTTGACTATTCCTTGTAGAAATAGAGCGTATGCTTTAATTTCCATAATAAAATTTATTTTCTAGACTTACTAATTATGTCTTTGACTCTATTTTCGTCTTTTCGGGGACAAATCATCAGTATATCTTCTGTATCGACAATCAGTAAATTATCTACTCCGTCAATAACGAGACGTTTGTTAGTATTTGTTGATTTGATTAAACTATTTTGAGTGTCAGAGATTAGAATATCATCTGCTGCGATGACATTTCCATTAACATCTTTGTTTAGCTGCGCATAAAGAGCTCCCCATGAACCCAAATCATTCCATCCAAATTCTGCGGGACAAACTGATACATCTTCTGCTTGTTCCATAATGCCATAATCTATAGAAATACTTCGCGAAGCTTCGAAGGCACCATTTACAGCATCTTGTTCCTTGGGAGTATTGTACGATGGGGATATATCATCAAAGAGTTGAGCTATATCAGGTAAATGTTTTGTTAGGCTGTTACAGATGTTTCTGATGCTCCATATAAACATACCTGAATTCCATACAAAATCTCCTGATTTTAAAAAGTCTTTAGCTTTTTCCAATTCCGGTTTTTCTGTAAAAGCGACCACTTTAAAGGTATCACGAGATTCTGGTTGACCTATCTTTTTTCCTAATTGAATATATCCATATCCTGTGGCAGGGTAGTTAGGTGTAATACCGATAGTCATAAGGGTATCGTTTTTAGATGCGAAAGTCAATGAATCTTTTATGACGGATGAAAAAATCTCTTTGTCTGCTATATATTGATCGCTTGGTGAAACAACCATCATTGCTTTGGGGTCTATGCTACGTAATTTATAGGCTGCATAGGCAATGCATGGAGCAGTATTTCTCCTCATAGGTTCACATAGTATTTGCGATGCTTTTAGCATGGGCAATTGTTCTAGTACTAATTCCTTGTATGCTGTTCCTGTCAAAACAAGAAAATTGGCATCTGGAATAAATGAACTAAAACGTTCGTAGGTGAGTTGTATGAATGTTTTTCCTATACCAAGTGCATCAATAAACTGTTTTGGTTTTTCTACTCTTGAAAGTGGCCAAAAACGTGAACCAATACCACCAGCCATGATTACACAATACGTGTGTTTTGTCATCATCATTATAATAATTTGTTGTATTATTAAGCCTTATTTTTTTGTATCGAAAGTGATACAATTTTAAGATGAAAACAAATATACATATTCAAATGTTAATATACACACAAAATTGGTCACATTTCATTTGTCCTAAAACATTCAGACTAATTTAACGCGGATTTAACAATTTCCTTGCTGCTTCTTTTCGGTATATCGTTAAAAAGTAGTATTTTTACATAGTTTTAGTGGTGACTCATCTTTTTTGAGGAACTACATTGAAAAAAGCTAGAACTATATTATATTTTAGATAAAAATGCAAGAAGACAACAGAATTAGAAAAATCAACATTGAAGAAGAGATGAAGTCGAGTTACATCGACTATTCAATGTCTGTTATCGTTTCACGTGCACTTCCAGATGTGCGAGACGGTTTCAAACCTGTTCATCGTCGTATCCTTTATGGAATGATGGAATTGGGTAACACACACAACAAGGCGTATAAGAAATCGGCACGTATTGTAGGTGAAGTGATGGGAAAGTATCATCCACATGGTGACTCCTCTGTATACATGGCTATGGTGCGTATGGCTCAGCCTTGGGCAATGCGTTACGAACTAGTTGATGGACAGGGTAACTATGGGTCAGTTGATGGTGATAGTCCTGCAGCGATGCGTTATACAGAAGCTCGTTTAAATTTAGCAGGTGAGGCTATGATGCAGGATCTTGAAAAGGAAACTGTACTAATGGATCCTAACTTTGATAACACCTTAGTTGAGCCTAGTGTGATGCCGACTCGTATCCCTAACTTATTGGTTAATGGTGCTAGTGGTATAGCTGTTGGTATGGCTACTAATATGCCTCCTCATAACTTGACTGAAGTGATTAATGCTTGTGAAGATTATATTGACAAAGATGGTGAAGCAACCATTGAAGATATGATGCATCATGTCAAGGCTCCTGATTTTCCAACAGGTGGTTATATCTACGGAATGAGTGGGGTACGTGATGCTTTTATGACTGGTCGTGGTCGTGTAGTGATGCGTGCAAAGGCTGAGATAGAGCAAAGCAAGACTCACGAAAAATTAGTGATTAATGAGATTCCTTATAATGTAAATAAGGCAGATCTTATAAAACATATAGCTGACCTTGTAAACGAAAGAAAACTTGAAGGAATTAGTAACGTGAATGATGAATCTGACCGTACCGGTATGCGTATTGTCGTTGATCTTAAACGTGATGCTAATTCGAATGTAGTTCTTAATAAGTTGTACAAGATGACTGCATTGCAAACATCTTTTGGTGTAAACAATGTAGCATTGGTTAAAGGACGTCCTCGTACGCTTAACTTATTGGAATTAATCAAATATTTCGTTGAACATCGTAAAGATGTAGTCACTCGTCGTACGCAATTTGATTTGCGTAAGGCTGAAGAAAGAGCACATATCTTACTCGGTTTAGTTATTGCTCAGGACAATATTGATGAAGTGATTAAAATCATTCGTGCATCGGAAAATGTAGATGCAGCTCGTCAAGGATTGACTGATCGTTTCGGACTTACAGAACTTCAGACAAAGGCTATCGTAGCGATGACACTTGGTCAGTTGACCAAATTGAATCGTGATAAATTGCATGATGAGTTTAAAGAGTTAGAAAAACGAATTGCTTACTACAAGGAATTATTAGGGGACGATCATCTTTTGATGGGAGTTGTTAAAGATGAATTGACTGAAGTCAAGGAAAAATATGGTGATGCACGTCGTTCTGAAATCGTGTACTCAAGTGAAGAATTTAATCCTGAAGATTTCTATGCTGACGATGAGATGATTATTACTATCTCACATCTAGGTTATATTAAACGTACACCACTTTCTGAATTTCATCAACAAAATCGTGGAGGGGTTGGAAGTAAGGGAAGTACTACTCGTGAAGAGGACTTTGTAGAACATATCTATACTGCTTCTATGCACAATACGATGATGTTCTTTACTCAAAAGGGACGCTGCTTCTGGCTTAAGGTATATGAGATTCCTGAAGGATCGAAAATCTCTAAAGGCCGTGCCGTTCAAAATCTATTAAGTATTGATGCCGATGATAAGATAACTTCTTATGTTCGTGTGAAGAGTTTGACAGATCAAGAATATATCGATAATCATTATGTGGTATTTGCTACCGAAAAAGGAATGATTAAGAAAACGGCTCTGCAACAATATTCTCATCCTCGTTCTAATGGTGTTTATGCTATCGTTATTCGTCCAGGAGATAAAGTGATTGAAGTACTCCTTACTAATGGTGAAGGCGATATTTTAATGGCGAACAGAAATGGTCGTGCTGCAAGATTTAAAGATGCTACTATTCGTGGTATTGGTAGAAATTCGATGGGAGTTCGTGGAATGAAATTAGATGACAATGACCCAGAGGATGCAATCGTTGGTATGATAAATGTAACCGATTCTCAGCTACAATCAGTTATGGTTGTCAGCGAACAAGGTTTCGGTAAACGATCAGATGTTGAAGATTATCGAATCACTCATAGAGGTGCCAAAGGGGTTAAGACTCTTAACATAACTGATAAGACAGGTAAGTTAGTTGGATTTAAGAAAGTAACAGATGAAAATGATTTGATTATCATAAATAAGTCAGGAATTACTATTCGTCTAAATGCCAAAGATTGCCGTATTATGGGTAGAGCTACTCAGGGTGTTCATTTGATTAATCTAGAAAAGCGAAATGATCAAATAGGTTCTGTTTGTGTAGTTAGTTCTGAACCCGAAGGTGACGATGCTGATGACATTATTAGTTCACCCGTAGTGGGTTCTGGTAGAGTTGATTATGAAGGGAACATGGAAGAGGATGATGATTTGAACGATACCGAAGTTCTTGATGCCGTTTCTTCTAATTTATTCAATGATTCAGAAACTGAAGATGATGTGGATGAATTTGATGATGATGATTCAACGGACGATTCAAATGATGATCTTGATGTTAAGAAACCATCTGATGATTTATTTGCTGATCAAGATATATAATAAATAAACAAATACACCTTTATCAAAGGGTGTATTTGTTAAATAATTGCTTTCTTAAATCTTCTTCTGCAATATAAATAAATGTATAATTGACGAATATTTATTTAGTAGTGCTATCTTTGTATAAGAATAAGAAGGGAAAATATTAATATAAAAATAAAACAAGAATGAAAAAAGTAATTTTATTACTCGCTTTGGCTGTGATAGGTACAGGAAGTGTTTTTGCGCAAAAGTCTAAAGTGAAAGAAGCAAAGAAATTGGCTTCTGCTACCACCCCTAAGTTTGATGAAGCTCAATCGTTAATTGGTGAAGCTTTAGTGAATGAAGAAACGAAACTAGATCCTTATACATGGGATGTAGCAGGTTTAATTCAGTCTAAGATTAATGACAAAGAAACTGAAAAAATTTATCTTCGTCAGCCATATGATACAGTTGTATTTTACAATAGTATCATAGGTATGTTTAAGTATTATCAAGAATGTGATAAATTAGCTCAGATGCCTGATAAAAAAGGTCGAATTAGAAATAAATATCGCAAACAAAATTCTAAAATTCTGCTAGCTAATAGAGGTAATCTTATCAACGGAGGTATTTATTATTTCAATGTAGGTAATGATGAAAAAGCTTTGCCTTTCTTTGCTCAGTATGTTGGATCTGCTGTTAGTAGTCCAATGTTTGCTGATGAAGATTTAGTGAAAACTGATACATTGCTTCCTCAAGTAGCTTATTATGCAGCTCTTGCTAGTTCTAAAACAAAACAATGGGACGAAGTAATTAAATATGCTCCTTATGCTAAAGGAGATGAAGAAGTCGGTAAATATGCAATGGAATTTCTGTCAAATGCATTTAAGGAAACTGCTGATACCTTACAATGGGTTGAAACTCTAAAAGAGGGTGTTAGTATGTATCCCGATTATCAATATTTCTTTGGTAATCTAATTGATTACTATAGCAATACAAACAATTATGGGGCAGCAATGAAATTTGCTGATGATATGATTGCTAAAAAACCAAATGCATTTAATTATTATGTAAAGGGTTATTTGTATCACAATGAAAAGAAATTTGATGAAGCCATTGAATGTTATAAGAAGACAATAGAATTAGATTCAACTTATGTCAATGCTTATTCTAATCTAGGTTTAGTTTATTGTATTAAAGCTCAGAATTTCTCTGATAAGGCTACTTCTGATTTGAATAGCCCTCAGTACCAAAAAGATAAAAAAACAATCGCTAGTTTCTATGAGATGGCATTGCCTTATTATGAAAAAGCTCGTGAATTGAAACCTGAGGAGCAAAATCTATGGTTGCAAGGATTATACCGTGTGTATTACAATCTAAATATGGGTGATCAATTTAAAGAGATTGAGGCACTTATGTAATAAATAATCCGATAAGGATTTAATCAATATTTAAAGAGGTATCCTTGTTTTATATAGGGATACCTCTTTTTTATAGTTTGGCAAGCAGTTTGCAATACTTATATAAAAATGAACGATATGGTACAACAAATAATTTTAGGTGTAATTATAATAGGCTGTGTTTCCTATATTTTATATAGGTTATATCAATCTTTATTTCCATCTAAAAGTGGAAAAGGATCGAAGTGTAGTAGTTGTTCATCCAGTTGTGTATTTAAAGACATGGGGATTGTTAAGGAGAATTCCACCAAAGAAGCAATTCATCCTAAAAAGGAGACTTCATTAGATGGTGATAAAACAATGAAAAATGAAGACAATTAAGTCAAGAATAAAAAAAAATAAACTTAAGTGTGAAATTATAGCTTTAAATTCTTGTGGGTAAATAGAAATATATTACCTTTGCACCGCAATGAAGGAAATATGACTACTTCTTGTACTTAAAATGGTACCTTGGCCGAGTGGCTAGGCACTGGTCTGCAAAACCAGGCACGGCGGTTCGAATCCGCCAGGTACCTCCAAAAAGGGAGCTTGGAAATAATTCCAAGCTCCTTTTCTTTTATATATGCTTCCCAGTGACAACGGTTTCCGAGTCAGTCATTAAATATACTCCTATTCGTTAAGTAAACTCTTTACTCTTTCGAAACTACCATCATTTGGAGCAGGAGTAATCTTTAGTAGATGAGCCATAAGGTCATAGACATCGATATTCTTTATTTTATCTTGTTGGTACCCTTTTTTGAAACCTTTTCCAGTAGCAATGAAAAGAGCACTCATTTGTTTGTCTGTATTAAGATATCCGTGAGCTCCTCCGAAATCATGCAATTCATCTTTAGACTCAAATACACTATATCCTTTCTCTCCAATGACTATAAGATCATCAAAATGATGATTTTCACCCATATGTAAAGATTTTTGAGTTGATCCTTGAAGAAATACATGAAGATGCTTTATCTTCTTTAGACTATTAAATAGTTCCTGTTTTTTGCCAAGTTTAGCTTTGATAATAAAGTTCGGATTACTTCCGTAAATATTATCCACTAGTGAAGAATCTAAAAATTGATTTAGATAAACCACTTTATCTCGTGATATGCTTCGCATTCCATGGTCAGATAGAATGATGAAATTTATCTTATTAGCAATAGACAGGCTCATAAGTTTCTCATAGAAACGACCTACTTCCGAGTCAAGCTCATTAATTAATTTGCCCATTTCTGGGCTATTTGGCCCATACGCATGCCCCGTGAAATCTGGTTGATAATGATATAACATAATCAAATGAGGTCTTTCAGCTTCAGGCAATTGTAGCCACTGAATAACAGTATCAACTCGTTGCTTTAACGAAGTTGATTTATGATACTTTTTCCATATGTTGGGTTGCATATTTTGAATGTCTGCTTCAGATCCAATCCAATTGTACACAGCTGATACTACTCCTGCTTTTGTTGCCGTATTCCATATCGGTTCACCACCATAAAAAAGTCCATTACTAATGGATAGCTGATCTTTCAATGAATATAATTTATTCAATTTCTTGTCATAGAATGTATTGGAAACTATTCCGTGGTGATCTGGATACAATCCTGTAGCCAAGGTATAATGATTTGGGAATGTCTTTGTTGGATTACAAGGGACCATTTCTTTTACTCGAACTCCATATTTAGCTATTTTTGACAAATTAGGTGTATCATAAAGTTCCAAATAATCAGCACGAAAGCCATCTAAAGAAAGAACGACAACATAGTCCTTGTTTTGATTTTGACTAAAGGCTACTAGAGGAAATGAAAAAAACAGCAATAGAGAAAATAATCTTTTTATCACAATTTGTATTCTTATTTTATGGTTTTAAAAATGAAAAGATTCATTGAGAAGAATCATAATCTATAAATGGGGTGAAAGTACATATTCTTTTCGATACTGAGCAGGCGTATTGCCTGTTATTTCGTGGAAGATGCGTGAAAAATGATAACGATTACTGAAGCCAATTCTTTCTGCTATCTCATCTATACTCAAATCAGAATGCAGAAGAAGTAAGCAGGAAGTATTTATTCTTTTTTTCTTGACAAAATATTGTAAAGACATGTGAACTTCTTTCTTGAATAAAAAAGAAAAGGAATTAGTGGCCATACAAGCTAGTTCTGCCATTTTTTTATTAGATAAATTATCTGCAATATTTTGTTCAATATGGTTGATTACCTTACTAACTCGTGTGTCGCTAGTGATCTGTTCCCAATGATGCTTATCAATTTTTAGAAGCATCTCACTGATGAGTGTATGTAAAGTTAAATAGACATGAATATCAATATCACTTTTATCTTCCCTAAAGTAAGTCGAAAGAATATCAAGCAAATCTTGAAAATGTTCATTTATAGCAAATGAATAAATCATTGGAGCAATAGTGTCGTACGGAAAACCGATAGTAAAATGAATGAACAAATGTTCGATAGCTAGTTGTTCCTCAATTAATTTTTGTTCTTCTGAAGTAATAACAGCTATACGTCCTCCAGTAACGACATGACCATTCTCTGGGATGCAATGATTATATAATCGAGATGTATAGCGAGTATTAGGTGCAATAAGATAAATCGTATCGGGATTGAGATCTATCTTTTGTTGGTTATATATTATAGATGCTCCAGCTTGTCTATTGTAATATATTCGCCAATAAGGGTAGGATAACTCTCTGTGTTCCCAATTTTTAAGCCACCACAATCTGCAGCAAAGCAGTTGGAGTCTTAGCTTAGGAAATGACTGAACGATTTCAGAAGGGTCTCCATTGTACGTTTTTTTGATTAAAACCATAAATTATAGAGTCAAATTAATCCATTTGTTTATTTTAGATACAAATATAATCTTAATAGACATAGGTTATATCGATTTTCCATACTATATTTGTATATCAACTTTAAATAAACATTTTAACTCTCTTATAATGAGACACATTGCTATTGTCTTCGATTGTGGTGCTACTAACGTTCGTGTTGTGGCAATATCAAATCACGGAGAAATCCTTGCATCAAAATCATTACCAAATGAGACAGACGAAGACCCTAATTTAGTAGGCGGTAGAATCTGGGATCTTGATAAACTATGGAATAAATTAGCTCTTGCATCCAAAGAAGTAATGAGCAAAATAGATACAAAACAAATTGTCGGCGTAACATTCACCACTTTTGGAGTAGATGGTACTTTCGTAGATAATAAAGGAAATTTATTATATCCTGTCGTTTCTTGGCAATGTAATCGTACAGAGTCAATCGTCAAACGTATTAACAAATACATTTCTACCGAACGGTTGTACCAGTTAAGTGGTGTTTTCCCTTATGCCTTTAATACCATTTACAAAATGGTTTGGTTTAAGGAAAATCATCCTGAACTATTTAAAGATGCATATCGTTTCCTATTCATCCCTTCACTTTTGATGAATCGTCTTTCTGATACGTTGAAAAATGATGCAACTATGATGGGTACTTCTATGATGTCTGATCTGAAAAAACGTCAGTTCTCAGACGAAATACTAGGAGCTCTAAATATTGATTCCTCTCTATTTGGAGAAATAGGGGAATCTGGTCAACAGGCAGGAATAGTCAATGAAAAAGGATTTGATGAGACATATATTCCAGTTGGGACTCCTATCTTTTTCGCAGGACACGATACTCAATTTGCTGTGTTTGGTTCTGGTGCTAAACTCAATGAATTAGTGCTCAGTTCCGGTACATGGGAGATCTTGATGGGTCGCAGTGTAGTAAATCAGTTAAAATCAGTTCCGTTACAATCTAATTTGACTCGTGAATTAGATGCTGAAGAAGGCATCTGCAATACCGGTCAAACTTGGTTAGCTTCCGGAGTTTTGGAATGGTTCTTTCGCCAATTTTATCCAAATCTCACAGGTGATGAATTATATGACACAGTTGCCATGGAAGCTGAAAAGGTTGAACTAGGTAAGTCAGGCATTACAATTAATCCCGATTTTTATAAAGAAACAGATGCAAGTCAAGGAGGTGGTATCCAAGGATTGACTATTTCTACAACTCGAGCAGAGATTTATAGTGCTTTACTGGAAAGTTTATCTTTTCGTTTGCGTGAGGCCCTAGAATCCTTACAAGAAGCATGTAGTTTCAAAGCAACTCAAATTATTTGTGTCGGTGGCGGTTCTAAAAATAAACGCTGGAATCAACTACGTGCTGATATCTGTCAGATACCGATTAAGTTGATTGATCAAAAAGAAACGACTGTATTAGGAGCCTCCTTTTTTATCTTTGCTGGTGTTGGACTTTATGCATCAGCTGAAGATTCTCGAGAGTATGTCGATTATAATCCGCAGACGATAACTCCGAATCGTGAGAAAAAGGAATTCTGGGATGAACAATATGAATCTTATTTAAAAAACAAGTTGCACTCAAAATAACGAGGAGCAAAAAGAAAATATTTTAACAAAAAAAACAAGATATGGGAAACTATCCAAAAATTGGTATCCGTCCAACTATTGATGGACGACAAGGAGCTCTTAGAGTAAGAGAATCTTTGGAGGAACAAACAATGGCTATGGCTAAGTCTGCGGCTAAGTTATTTACTGATAACTTAAAATATGCTGATGGCACGCCAGTTCAAGTAGTTATAGCTGATACGACTATTAGTCGTGTACCAGAATCTGCAGCTTGCGAAGATAAATTCAAACGCGAAGGTGTAGAAATTACCTTGACAGTTACTCCATGTTGGTGCTATGGTACAGAGACCATGGATATGAACAAAACAACTATTAAAGGTGTTTGGGGATTTAACGGAACAGAACGTCCTGGAGCCGTTTATCTAGCAGCTGTATTAGCTGGTTACGCTCAGAAAGGACTTCCTGCCTTCGGCATCTATGGTCATGATGTTCAAGAAGCAGATGATACATCAATTCCAGATGATGTACGTGAGAAACTATTACGTTTTGGGCGTGCTTCTGTCGCTGTAGCTTCCCTTCGAGGTAAATCTTATTTGCAACTAGGTTCCATCTGTATGGGAATCGCTGGATCTATCATTGATCCCGATTTTATGGAAGATTATCTAGGATTACGTGTAGAATCTGTTGATGAAGTTGAAATCATTAGACGAATGACAGAGAAGATATACGATGAAAAAGAATACCAAAAGGCACTTGCTTGGACCAAAACGAATTGTAAAATAGGTTTTGATAAAAACGACCCTTCAGTTCAGAAGACACCAGAGCAAAAAGAAGCAGACTGGGAATTTGTCGTTAAAATGTCACTTATCATTAAAGATTTGATGAAAGGTAATACCAATTTGCCTGAAGGTTGCGATGAAGAACAACTTGGACACAATGCTATTGCAGCAGGTATCCAGGGTCAGCGTCAGTGGACAGACTTTTATCCAAATGCTGATTTTCCTGAAGCGATGCTTAATACATCTTTCGATTGGAATGGTAAGCGTGAGCCAATGGTACTCGGCACAGAAAATGATGTTCTTAATACGTTGAGCATGTTGTTCATGAAACAATTGACCAACCGTGCACAAATGTTTGCAGATGTTAGAACTTATTGGAGCGGCGATGCTCTCAAGAAGGCAACAGGTTATTCTATTGAAGGAAAAGTGAAAGAAGCTGATGGTTTCATTCATCTTATCAATTCAGGAGCTTGTTGTTTAGATGCTTGTGGTGAAGTCAAAGACGAAAAAGGTCAAGGCGTTATCAAACCTTGGTATGATATGACCGAAGCAGATCAAGAAACTGTTATGAAATCCGTAGAATGGTGCGATGCTGATCAAGGTTATTTCCGTGGCGGTGGTTACTCTTCAAGATTCTTGACTCGTGCTGAGATGCCAGCTACTATGCTTCGTTTGAACTTAGTCAAAGGAGTCGGTCCCGTACTTCAAATAGCTGAAGGATGGACTGTAAACCTTCCAGATGAAGTTTCAGATAAAATTTGGAAGCGTACTGATTATACTTGGCCTTGTACTTGGTTTACTCCAAGAATCACAGGCGAAGGTGCTTTTAAAAGTGCATATACTATGATGAATAACTGGGGAGCCAATCATGGTGCAATCAGTTATGGACATATCGGAGCTGACTTAATCACTTTAGCTTCTATGCTTCGTATTCCAGTATGTATGCATAATGTACAAGATGACGATATTTTCCGTCCTGCTGCCTGGAATGCCTTTGGTATGGACAAAGAAGGACAAGATTTCCGTGCTTGCAAGAATTACGGTCCATTGTATAAGTAATAATAAAAAACAAAAAACAATGATTTCAGAATTACATATCAACGAATTTTTGCGTCAGGCTCATAGAGTAGGTGATGCTAATTTAACCATTTGTAGTAGTGGTAATATTTCATGGAGACAAGGGGAAGAAGTACTTATTTCAGGTACAGGTTCTTGGGTTCCTTCTCTTAAACGTGAGAAGATAGCCATATGTAACGTTTCAGATGGCAAAGTCCTTAACGGAGTAAAAGCTTCTATGGAGAGTTCTTTCCATTTAGGTGTGATGCGTGAGCGTCCAGATGTCAATGTGGTATTACATTTTCAATCTGAATATGCTACAGCAGTATCCTGTATGAAAAAGATGCCTACAAACTTTAATGTAACAGCAGAGATTCCTTGCCATGTAGGAACTGAAATCCCTGTAATTCCTTATATTAGACCAGGTTCTCCAGAATTAGCAAAGGCCGTAGTCGCTGCTATGAAAGATCACGATTCTATCTTACTAACAAACCACGGACAAGTCGTTTGTGGTAAAGATTTTGATGAGGTATTCGAACGTGCTATGTTTTTTGAAATGGCATGTCGTATTATTGTGCAATGTGGAGGTGATTACAATGTACTTACCCCCGAAGAAATAGAAGATTTAGAAATTTATGTATTAGGTAAAGTAACCAAATAAAGGTCATTTTAATACATTTGTTTTCTCTTTATATAAAGGGATTGAGTATTGATTAGCATCAGTCTTCAATCCCTTTTTTGATTAACCTCGAAAAACACCAACTTATAAAACTCAAGAAATGGATTATTCAAACAAGTATTTAAGCACAAGTTCCTGTGTTGCTTTTACAGCACTCTCAATTTTACCAATGTATGCCCAAAAAGATCAAAGACCAAATATAGTCTTAGTTCTAACAGATGACCAAGGAATGGGAGACCTTGGATGTATGGGTAATGAAATCATTAAAACTCCTAATATTGATCAGTTTTATAAAGAATCTGTACGTCTAACTAATTATCATGTTTCACCAACAAGTGCTCCAACGCGTTCGGCGTTGATGACAGGTCGCTATTCAGATAAAGTTGGGGTATGGCATACGATTGGTGGACGCAGTATTTTATTTGATAGAGAAGTTTTGCTTCCAAAATTACTTGCTGACAACGGTTATGCAACCGGAATCTTTGGGAAATGGCATCTAGGTGATAATTATCCATCCCGTCCACAAGATAGAGGTTTTGATGAATCAGTAGTTATAGGTGGTGGAGGTATCACACAAGGACCTGATTATTGGGGGAATGATTACTTCTCTGATACCTATAAGCATAATGGTAACTATGAAAAATATGATGGCTATTGTAGTGATGTCTTTATGAGTGAAGCTATGAAATTCATAGAAAAAAATCAAGACCATCCGTTCTTTTGTTATATTCCTCTCAATGCAGCACATGGACCTTTTAATGTGCCAGCAAAATACCATTCTCTATATGCTGGGAACAAGAATTTGTTGGAAGTACAGCAACGTTTTTATGGCATGATTACCAATATAGATGATAATTTTGCCCTCCTTCGCAAAAAATTGAAGGAATTGAATCTAGAAGAGAATACCATTCTTATTTTTATGACAGATAACGGTTCAGCCGCAGGAGTCAGGATGCAAGATGGTAAATTATGTGGTTATACTGCCGGTCTAAGAGGAACGAAAGGCTCTGAGTATGAAGGCGGACACCGTGTACCTTGTTTTATTTCCTATCCTCATGATAATATCGGAGGAGGCAAAGACATCAATGAATTAACAGCTCACGTCGATATGCTTCCTACTTTAGCTGAACTATGTGGTGTAAGTACCGAAAAACTTCCGAATCAACTAGACGGACAAAGCATCTGCCCACTATTGGAAAATAGAGTAGATGAGGAGGCCGAATACGATTGGAAATCTCGTATGCTTTTTGTTGATTCTCAGCGTAGACAAAATTTAGTCAAATGGCGTAAATCAGCGGTTATGACAGATCGATGGAGACTCATTAACGGTAAAGAATTGTATGATATAAACAAAGATTTAGATGAAACAGAAGATGTATCTGAACAGTATCCTAATGTGGTGAATCGTTTACGCCAAGGCTATATTAATTGGTGGAAATCATTAGTTGATGATGGAGCAAATGAACGCTATGCTTACATCAAGGTTGGGAGTAAATCTGAAAATCCAGTTAGAATTAGTGCTCATGATATGCATTCAGAAAGTGAATCTGCATATAGTCAACATTGGGTTCGTTTAGGCAGTTCAGCGATTGGTCTTTTCAAAGTAGAAGTGTTGACTTCTGGAAAATATCAGATTGATTTATGTAGGTACCCAAAAGAAAGTGGTTTGCATTTTAATTCGAAAGTTTCTGCCATCTCACCCACATTTGAACTCGAACGTGGCATGCCAGCAGCAAATAAGTTAAACCTTCAAAAGGCTTTTCTTAATATTGGACAGTATAGTATCAATGCACCTATTGATGCAGACAAAGGATTTGTGCGTTTTGACGTTGATCTAGAAGAAGGTAAATACGATTTGAAAACATTCTTTACAGACCAATCAGGAAAACAAAATACAGTGTTCTATATTTATTTCACCAAGTTATAGTCTAAATGATTAGTAATATAGGGGTTTATGGTTCTTTTCTAAAGAGACATAAGCTCCTATTTCATTAAAAAAGCACTATTAGGAAAAGAGTTTAAGTCTAAACTAGTACAATATAATTAAAAACAGATGAATAGAATTAAAATGATGTGTTCACTTGCTTGTATGACCGCAGTAGTACAAGCAGCAGAAAAGAATGCAGATAGGCATCCTAATATATTGATGATTTTAGTCGATGATTTAGGTAAAGAATGGCTTGAACCTTTTGGCTCAAATTGTATGTTAACTCCTGCTATTAGCAATTTGGCACAACGAGGGATTGTATTTAATAATGCTTATTCAATGCCTCAGAGTACTCCAAGTAGAGTTGCTCTTTTGACTGGTCAATATCCTTATCATAATGGATGGATTAATCATTATGATGTTCCTCGATGGGGACATGGAGCAAATTTTGATGCATCAATCAATCCATGTTATCCTAAGATTTTGCAAAAAGCTGGATACAAAACCTGTGTAGCCGGGAAATGGCAGATAAATGATTTCCGTTTAGAGCCAGATGCAATGGAAAAGGCTGGATTTGATAGTTATTGTATGTGGACAGGGGCAGAAAAAGATAATGAAAAAATTAGTGATAATCGTTACTGGGATCCATATATACATACCAAAGAAGGAAGTAAAGTCTATAAGGGATCTTTTGGACCAGATCTCTATTCTGATTTTATTGTGAACTTCATGAAGGAACATCAGAAGGAACCGATGTTTATTTTTTATCCCATGACTTTGACCCATGTCCCTTTTGTGCATACCCCTCTCGATATGAAAGCCAAAACGCGTTATGAGAAACATCGAGCAATGGTTACTTACACCGATTATATTGTCAAAAAATTGATGAAAACATTGGATGAGTTGGATCTCACTAAAGATACGTATATCATTTTTACTACAGATAATGGAACAGCTTCAGAGGTGGTAGGCGAACGAAATAATGAGTATGTTCGAGGGGGTAAAACATTCCTTAGCCAGAATGGAATCAATGCACCTATGATTGTTATTTCCCCGAAATCGGATAAACACCGTAGCTCTAATGCACTAGTTGATTTTACTGATATATATCCTACTATATTAGATTTGGCAGGAATACCTTGTAAAGATAAACGGATTGATGGTCGTTCATTTGTAGATATTATACGAGGGACTGATGTAAAAAGTAAACGAAAATATGCTTTGTCTATGGGAGGGCTTAGTGCTTGTATTGGAGAAGATGATCGCGTACATAATTTTTGTTCTTTCAGAGAACGAGCTATTATAGGCTTACAATATAAAATCTATTTATCTACAGAGCGGAAGATTAATCGTGTCTATGATTTGGTTAACGACCCTTTCGAAAAAAAGAATTTAATTGATGACCATGTCGTGTTTGATACAGTGACAGTGCTATTTAAGTCAGAAATAGAAAAATTACCATTAGAGGACAACAATCCTATGTATCAAAAGATTGTTCCCACTGTGCATAATGAATCAGTTGAGATTCTAAATAAAATGTCTCAAAGAGCTAAGAAAAATCACAAAGAATTCTTAGGAGTTGCTACTCATGAAGAATACATTCAATTTATCAATTCTGAAAAATAAGCACATAAAAAGAAATCATATAGCGGATAAGTTTAACTTTAGGTAAACTTATCCGCTACTTTATTAGCTGAAGTCTAAACATTGACTAATATTAATATTATTACAATAGAAAAAAGTCAAATTAATTTGATAATCGTTCTTTATGCGTATCTTTGTAACACATTTTATGGATGTGTTAGATTTGATATTCAAAGACTAAAAATTAATTAAGGATAAGTAACATGTGTGGAATTGTTTCGTATATAGGTTTTCAGTCAGCTTATGATGTATTAATTAAGGGATTGAAACGTTTAGAATATAGAGGATATGATAGTGCAGGATTAGCATTGATTGATAATCAAGGGCATTTAAATATTTATAAAGCCAAAGGTCGTGTCTCTGATTTAGAAAATGCGACAAAAAATCAAAATTGTAAAGGTACTGTTGGGATAGCACATACGAGATGGGCAACCCATGGGGTACCATCGGTAAAAAATGCACATCCTCATTGTAGTCAGAGTGGGCATCTTAGCTTGATACACAATGGAATCATTGAGAATTATACGAGTCTCAAGAAGCATCTTATAGAGAAAGGTTATGTTTTCAAAAGTGATACAGATACCGAAGTACTTGTTCAACTTATTGAATATAAGATGAAAACCTATGAATTGGATTTAATAGAAGCAACCAAATCAGCATTGAAGCATGTCATCGGAGCTTACGCTATTGTCATTTTAGACGATAGAAATCCTTATCAGTTAGTTGCTGCTCGTAAATCGAGTCCTTTGGTTATAGGTATCGGTGAAGATAATAAAGAATTTTTTTTAGCTAGTGATGTTACTCCAATAGTAGAATATACAGATAAAGTGGTCTATCTCGAAGATGAACGCATAGCTGTGATAGAACGAAACAAAGACTTATTTATTTCCGATTTAGAAAATAATGTTCAGATACCAGACATTCAACAAATCGATATGAAATTGGGGCAAATAGAGAAAGGGAATTACTCGCATTATATGCTAAAGGAAATTAGTGAGCAACCTCAAGTGATTGCAGATTGTATGCGTGGACGCATCTCTCCAGATCATAAACATATCATCCTTTCTGCCGTCATTGATTATGGTTATTTGCTAGCCAAAGCAAAACGAATTATTATCGTTGCTTGTGGAACTTCGTGGCATGCTGGATTAATAGGAAAACAACTGATAGAAGAATTCTGCCGAATACCAGTGATGGTTGAATATGCG
>Ga0172378_10001359_pt1 | contig 22531 bp, 14 predicted proteins | sample GrowelOW332metaG_FD_119755 | JGI IMG/M metagenome (GOLD analysis project Ga0172378, IMG submission 119755) | Groundwater microbial communities from an aquifer near a municipal landfill in Southern Ontario, Canada - Pumphouse #3_1 metaG | ecosystem: Environmental > Aquatic > Deep subsurface >... | reverse complement strand
TTTGAGAAATGGAATTTTGTGAATAAACAATATCATTAAAAAAACAGAAAAAAGAAATAACCAAAACAACCTTAAATAAATTTACTTTCATTATATTTAATAGAAAAATTATATATATAGTATAAATAGTTTGCAAAGATGGGACTTTTATATTACAAAAACATTAATTTTACACAACTTTTATGTTAAATTTCTTTTTTATAGTGACATTTTAATGGTAACCATAACCAGCTATTTTCTTCGCCATTAAGTTTTCTTTCTTTTAATCGCAGCCCAAAATCATCAAATTTATAGATATTATAGCCATTTTGACCATCAGTCTTTAGAAGTGTTCTATTTAAAATACCATTAACATTTTCATAATTCAAAATGCCATTCATATGATAATGCCCGCTTAAAACTATTTCAATTCCTAAATCTTTCATCAAAGAAATAATTTCATCGGTTTGATACATCTCTTTTTCAAGAATTGGATAATGAGTAATCAATATTATTCCCTTTTCATTTTTTATATTCTCTACCTCTTTTATCAGATAATTCAGATGATTCTCCAGAATATATGCTTCATCTCTTCTTTTAATAGGAGAGGAAAGAATGCCTATAAATTTAATACTCCCAAATGAAAATGAAAATCGGTCATAACCAAAAACTTTCTTCACATTCATTGTAAGATTCAATGAATCATATTGAATATCATGATTACCAACATTTACGAAATACGGAACATTTAAACTGTCGAGTTCTCTTTTTGCTATTTCAAGAGATTCAATATCCCCAAACTGGGATATATCCCCGTTAACAATTACAAAGTTTACTTTTGTGTTGTTGTTGATATCTTTAACAGCAGTATTCAAATATTTTGTGGCAGCTTCCCTTTTATTGTGAATATGTAAATCTGATAACATTGCAAACTCAAAAGGTCTGCTGCTCAAATTTTTCTCTTGGGAGTTTAATATATTTGAGATTGATAATAAAAATATTATAACCAATAGGTTTGTGGCTTTTTTCTTATAATTGGACATGATGATTTCTAAATAACTTCAAGAGCAACCTAAAACATTTACAAAGAAAAGATATTATTGTTGAATTTTATTACAAAAAATAATAAAATGTCTGAAATATATAGTGAATTAATAGAAATAATTTCAATGGATATAATTTGAAGACTTAAACATATGTTATAGTACTATTGATTAAAGGTTGTTTAATATGTAAAAAGTAGAGGTTGTTTAATCTAATTATAAACAACCTCTATTAAAAAATTAACATTCAAATAATTGAATCATAAAGGTTTTTCCCTTCAGATTTCTTATTCTATAATTTCTCCACAATCGATATTTTTGCATTCCCGGGACCATTGGTGCAATCTATTGTAATCACGTAAGTTGTACCTACTTTTAATGTCTGACCGGAAGCAATACCTATATCTCCACTATCTGAAATGGAAATAATAGATGGTATTATACCACTCATTTCAGCATATTTTGCCTTATTAAACTCTCCACCCCAGTTGTCTTGAAAGAAAAACTTAAATCCTAACCAGTCTGAACGAATTTGACCCAAACCTTGTTCAACACTGGCAATTGCTGTCATTCTGTAAATTTTTGGCTCAACTGGTGCCATACACAACATATTACCCGGATTCCACCCAGGTTGTCCAGTAGTCATTCCCGGTTTTGCAATTCCATAACCGGCAATCCATATAGCACCACTACCATCATCTTTAAGGGTTGCTTTGTTACCACTTGCATCAAGAGTCTGAATCCTAAAATAGGAGATAACTCCTTCATTTGCAATTATTCTATATTTCCCATCAATAGCTGCAAATTTAATCTTGCCATCAGTAGTAAGGGTAAGAAAATCGGGGTCAATCCAATAATTATTTAAACTGGTAATATTCTCAAATACCAATTCATCTCCTTTTTTCAAATCTATATCAATTTGAAAGTTATTATCGATAAAATTCATGTTTTTCCCATTCAACTTATATACAGTGAATGGACTTCTTTCATAAGTTAATGAATTAAATGTAATATCATAAGGACTATCGGTAATACTAATGAACGTAATCAAAGAACTTGTGCCCTCTTTTATACTTCCATCTTGCCAACCAAAAGTAATTGGATTTCCGTTAGTACCGTATTTAGGAGCTTCAAAAATCCCTTTTAGCATTCTGGGCATATTTTCAGGGAGAGTTCCTTTGTACGAATTATTATTTATGCGTGTTAAATTAATATGCTCTCCAGTTTCCGCAACAAAAGTAATAATTTCATACTGAGGTCTTTGAAGGGCGATGGGCATGGTCTCTTCCCTTGTTGTAAAATGAATATCTTGCAATATTAATTTTAAAGTAGCAGATCCGTCAGAAATATTCTTCAAAAATGGAGCATATATTTTTCCCTGATAATTACCGTCACTTATTGTTCTTATAACGGTTTCCGAAACCATATCTTCTCCAAAATAAAGCTGAGCTTTTAATGTTGATAGTGGTACCTTTGAATCACTTACCATAGCTGAAAATGGGATGCTATCTCCAAAAAAAGCAGATGAGGGAACTTGCTTTGATGAAATTTGAGGATCGCCCGGCTCACCGGGAAAATCACTTTCATTGTTGCAGGCAACTAAAAACATTATGACTGCAAACAAACTGTATATTGTAAAACGACTTATTTTCATTGTATTCCTTTTTATTTGTTTGTATCTAATTTTATTTCCATTTAAATGACGAAACTGATTTTGGGGGAATCTTATAATTAAAAGTATGTACACCATCATCAATAGTTATACTTTGCCCTGTTGACTGATTATTTAATGCCACTAAACCGTATGATTGGTCAGGATTTTTAGTTACTACATAATTGAGCCCGTTAATATTCAGATCGGATGATTTAATCCTGTAAGCCCCAGGTTTAATTACCTTAGATAAATGCGCAATATCATAGAAGTGACTATTTTTTGTATAACTTGTGTAATTCGATGAATTGATATCAATTGCACCTAGGCACTCGTTGCAACCTCCCGGTCGATCAGGACCGTGTTTGTCATCCAGCATGAAATTCCAAACAATAACAGCTTTTGACCAATTATTTAAAGTCCCAATTCCTACTTCCTGAAGATTCCACATTAAATCTTCTCCAAAATTATATCCACTTCCCCAAAGACCAATCGATATTTCAGTGAAATATAGATTCTTTTCTGGTCTTCCTTCGTGGATTCTTAACATTTCGCTTTTATCACCGCCATAAGCATGATAAGCTGCCCCATCAATATATTGTGCTGCTTCAGGGTCTTCATAAATTTTTAATGGATACTGACCCTGATCCTTTGTGTCTGGTTTTTCAGAATCATAGTTATAATTATGATCATAAGCAATGATTTTCGTGTTAATATTATTCTCCCTGAATTTTGGACCAAGAGCAGTTTTAATAAAATCACGTTGTTCTTGCCATGTCATAAACATTGATGCAGAATTACCACGATTTAAAGGCTCATTCTGAAGCGTAATGGACTCAATCTTAAAACCTTCTTGTTCCATTGCCTTAATATATTTTACAAAATAGGTCGCATAGTCCTGATAATATGCAGGATTAAGTTGACCGCTAGTCCATGAATTATACGGTTGTAAATCCGTAAGATTATTAACCTTCATCCATCTGGGAGCTGTCCACGGAGAAGCCATGATTTTTACTTTGGGATTAATGGCTAATATTTCTTTAAGAATAGGGAAAATATATTTTTTCTCCTCTTCCTGAATAGCAAAATTCTCTATACCGGGCGTATCACAATAAGTATATTCAGATAGAGAAAAATCCGAACAGCCTATTGAGATGCGAATATAACTAAATCCCATTCCTTTTACAGGATCAAATGTCTCTTCCAGAAGCTTACTTCTTTTGTCAGCAGGCATTTTCAACAAATTGTAACAAGTCGATCCGGTAAATGCAGCTCCAAAACCGTCTATCTGTTGGTATGTCGCTGATGGATCAATCTTTATGGTATAAGGCGACATGTTATCTTTTGTACTGAATTGCAAGGGTACTTTTTGAAATAACATGGTCTTATTTGCATTTGTAACGTACAAATCTATATCACTTTTTACCCCATTAGGATCATCATCAACAGGTTTTTCTGACTTGCTACATGAACCGGAAGAAAATATCACGAACATTAGCAATAGCGATACAGTATAAATTAACCTTAAAAAGTTTTTTTCTCTCATATCTTAATTCTTAGTATCCTGGATTTTGTATCAAGGATGGATTTTTATCAATTGCTTCTTGAGGAACTGGTAAAAGGATAGTTTCTTCTGTCAATGGTAACATTTGAATTCTTCCTACATCACGCTGATTCAGCGAATTCAGAGTACTGATAGCTTTATCATACCTTACAAGGTCAAACCAGCGCTGTCCTTCAAAAGCGAGTTCTAAACGACGCTCCTTTAACACAGCGTCTTTTAACTTTTCTTTAGAGGATGTGTCCGAAGCGGATAAATCTCCTAATTTTGCCCTGTTTCGAACTTGATTGACAAGATTTTCTGCTTCATTCAAATTTCCCGTTTCTACATATGCTTCAGCTTTTAACAAAAGAATATCTGCAAGCCTTAATTTAATAACACTATTCAGATTTGAACGGGTTTTATACATAAAAGGATAGTTACTACTGGGATAATGAATGCTCCATGAAGGATTGCCCCAAATAATAGAGGCATTCATTCTTACTTCATCGTTTTCTTCTTGAAAAGTAGAAATCAAATCTCTTGAAGGAGTAATCCATTTTGCCCAATCATATGTACTGTTTTCGTCGGCTTCATTTAATCCAAACATCATCCATACCCAGCTCGTACTACCGGCAGGGTAGGTGATCTCGAAAATCGATTCACTGCTGTTTCTTAATTTTACATCCTTCGTATTCTTATCATATAAGAATAGATCTCCATAATTTTCAACCAATGTAAAGCCATCTGCTTCAACCTTTTCGCAATATGTGATTACTTTTGCATAATCTCTTATCGGTTGTTCAGCATATACTTTGGCTAATAATGCGTTTGCTACAGCTTTTGATAGAAAAAATTTGTTTTGCGTATCTACATTAGGTGCATCAGTCGCGGCTTTTTCCAAATCTTCAATTATTTTTGCATATACTTCTTCTACTGTATTACGTGCGGGAAACAATTGCGGATATACTTCTTCAATATTATCTGCTGTAACATCAGGTGTTTTTTGTGTAACTAACGGAATCCCTCCCCAAAGCCTTACCATGTCGAACCATATCCATGCTCTGAAAATAAGTGCTTCAGCTTTCCATTGTTTACGTTCTATAGTTGTAAGTGTTGGGTCTGGAACATTATCTATATTTAATATTATACGGTTTGCCGTTACAATATAATTCAAAAATGAATTCCAGTCACGAGCTATATTTTTATTTATTCCATCCTGTGATTGAGCTTCAAGAGAAGAAAGCTCATTCCCGGAAGTTCCACGATATGCATTATCAGCATGGGTTTCAGCTAAAACTAATAAATCCAGATACCAATTTTCCTGAGAATCTCTGATAGTGGAATACAAACCGTTACGAAGTGCTACGATCTGTTCTTTTGTTGTAATTTCACCCTCTCCACCCGTTGTGTCTTGTGGATTTGTAATATCGCTGAAATTGGCTATTGGGTCCTTTTGCAGATCGCAAGAATGACCTGCAAAAAGAATTGCAGCGAGAATAGTCCAGATTAATATAATATTTCGCATTGTTTTATATTTTTAAAAGTCAATATTTAATCCAAAAATAAAAGTCTTTACCTGAGGATAAGTTCCCCAATCAATACCCTGGACAGTAGAACTACCACCATATTGATTAACCTCCGGGTCAAAACCTGAATAATTCGTTATTGTAAATAAGTTTTGTGCAGTAAAATATGGCTGCAGTCTCGATATTTTTAATCTATCCAACAACGAAGATTTAATATTATAAGATAATGTTAATGATTTTAATCTTAAATAGCTGCCGTTTTCAATAAAACGAGTAGAAGCCCTTAAGTTATCTGTACCGGATGTTGCACGTGGTATATCTGTTATTTGGCCAGGAATTCTCCATCGTCTTATTACTTCTGTAGTTTGATTCATACCATTATACATTCCTTCTGTTTCATAGCGTGAGGCATTATAAACTTCATTTCCATAAGAGCCCTGAATAAATAGGCTTAAATTCAATCCTTTGTATGATAAATCGTTAGTCATACCCAATACAAAATCAGGATTAGGATCACCTATATATTTTTTATCACTGGTAGTAATTCTTCCGTTTCCATCAAGATCACTGAATATCAAATCTCCGGTTTCAGGATCCACTCCTTCCGAAATATACCCCCAAAACATTCCCAATGGTTTTCCTTCAGTCATCCTAACAACATTTTCACTTGTAGCTTCAGAAGTATTTGCAAAATAATAAATTTTCTGTAAAGAGAGCTTAGTAACCTTGTTACGGTTAAATGACATATTAAAATCAGTAGTCCAATTAAAATCCTTATTATCAATATTCCTGGTATTCAATGCAAATTCAAAACCCCTGTTTTCCATTTCACCTTCGTTGCGATAAATATTGGAAAAATCAAGCCCACCGGGTAAAGGTACATTCATCAATAAGTTTGTAGTATATTTATAATAAGCATCAGCAGTGAATGTAATCCTACTTTTAAGAAGTGTAATGTCAATACCAATATTACTTTGAGTCGTGGTTTCCCAGGTAAGATCTCTATTTCTCATGTTTGCAGGATTAATATTTACTACAGCCCTGTCTTTTCCGGTTTCCCACCATGGTATACGTTGAATATCATACATTTGTAAATATGCATAATCGCTTATCCCCGATTGATTACCGGTCTTTCCCCAGCCACCTCTAAGTTTTAAATCGTCAATCCAATCAATATCAGACATAAAACTTTCTGAAGAGATTCGCCAAGCTGCAGAAAGTGAGGGGAAATAACCAAACCTGTTATCAGGAGATAATTTTGACGATCCATCAGCTCTGAAATTTGCGGTAAGAAGATATTTACTTGCGTAATTATATGAAATTCTTCCTAAATATGACATTAATGCCCAATCTGAAGCAGTTGTGCCGGTTCCATATGGATCAATTCTGTTCGCAGCGTTTAAAGTTTTTGGTGTATAGTCTGTACGGTAAAAAGCAGCATTCATATATGAATTATTCCATAGCGATGATGTATAAGATGTACCACCCATCAAGCTCAAAGAATGATTTTCACCCAAAGTTAAGTTATAAGTAAGGATGTTGTCGAATGTCAGAATAGTACTTAACGAGCGGTTGTCAGAAGCTGTTCCACCTTGATTACGACCATAAGACGTCTTAATCGGATCAAGAAAACTTGTAGAATGATAATACACTCGATCTATCGAATTTGTACTTTTAAATTGTAGATTTGGCAGTAAATCCACTTTTAAATTGAAAGATCCAAGTAACCTGTTACTATTTGATTTGTCATCTTCGGTACGAGACATATTTTCTATCGGATGCGTGATGTTGGCTCCATAGAAATCGTTATAATATTGTCCGGGATTTTCAGGGTCCCAAATCGGAGCATAAGTTGGAGTATTTATTACCGAGAGTACAACACCTGCTCTATTTGAACCAGTACCAGAGATTATACCGTTATTTGAATAATCGGAATATGCAATATTGGCATTAATATTGAGCCAGTCTCTAATTTGATTATCAATATTTGCTCTTAAATTATATCGTTTATAATAGGATACATTTAATATTCCTTTTTCATCTGTATATCCTCCTGATAAAAAATAACGCAATTTGTCGTTTCCACTAGTAATAGAAACCTGATAATTTTGATTGATTCCATTTCTGAAAGCCTCAGAGAACCAGTCTGTTTGATCTTTCAAACCATCAGGTAATATAACTGCTCCTAAATCGTCCATCAATTCTTTATATTGTTCTACATTAAGGGACTTCATCTGTTTGATAACTTTAGATATCCCAAGATATGAGTTAAAACTTATTTTAGATTGTCCAGCAATCCCTTGTTTCGTAGTAATCAAAACAACTCCATTAGAAGCACGCGAACCATAGATTGCCGCCGATGAAGCATCTTTTAAAATCTGCATCGATTCAATATCCGCCGGCGCAAGAAAATTGATATCATCCGTAGGAACTCCATCAACGACATACAATGGATCATTACTTGCCGTAATTGATGTGTTTCCTCTTACACGAACTACCATTCCCGTTCCGGGAAGACCTGACGGTTGAACAACTTGCACACCGGCAGCTTTACCCTGAATAGCTTGAGCTGCAGAAATTATAGGTCTTTCCATTAAATCTTCTGTAGAAACAGTAGAAACAGCAGTAGTTACATCACCTCTTCTTACTGTGCCATATCCGATAACAACTAGTTCATCTAATATATTAATATCTTCCTGCAAAACAATGTTGAAAGTTTCTTTCCCCTGAGTATTTATATCTTGTGCAATATATCCGATATATGAAATATTAATTGTAGCATTTTCATTAATATTTAAAATAAATTCTCCATCAACATTTGTCACTGCACCATTTGTAGTACCTTTTTCGACAATATTGGCACCAATCAAAGGGATATTATTTTGGTCAACAACCGTACCGGTTATGCTCTTTTTTTGTTGTTGATCAATTGCGTTGTGTGAATAGACTGATTCAGCCATTGAACAAAATACGCAAGTGAATAAAAGAATAATGGTTGTGCGTATTATCAATAAAAAATGTTTTATAGGTACCTTATTGGATAAATCATTATCCGTTAAATTATTTCTGTTCATACATTTGTAAATATTTAAGTTAATACTGTAAATGAAATATTTTTAAATTTGATCAAAAGGTGATTCACACCTGATTTTCTTTGTTTTTCTATATTTTGCATAGACATGTTATGTCTTTTTTATTCGTTTAGATTATCTGATTTAATTTTCATACAATTTAAATTCTTGAATCTTTACATAACTTAACTGTTATAAAAAGTAACCTTCCTCCACAAACTAATTAACACGAAATTCAGAATTTTCGTCATTATTGAGTCTGTTAATATCAATAGTTAACATTAATTGACTGCAATTTATCCTTATTTTAACCATCGTTGACACTCCAGGGCGAATTTTATAATCAAATAGTGTCTTTATATTTTATAGTTTTCTCAATTAATATGTGAAATATTATTTACCAATTAGCGGCTTTGAATAAAGTGCCCAGAAAATAAAACCGTTTGCAAATCAGTTAATTAATATTTATATGATAAAACAAATAGAAGTCAAAATTAGTTCAATTCTTAATAGTTATATTTACTCATTTAATTATTTTATTATCTTTGTATGTATTTGATTTCATTGTACTTTTTATTATTCAATAAATATAATTTAATAAGAAAGGAGACAATTATGTGTGGAAACAATAACGGTTCTGCGGGTGATGCAGTATATGGATTGGGCGTGATTGGCGCTGCAATTTATTTCATTTCTACTTCTACCGGTTTTTGGATGGGTGCTCTTGGAATTTTAAAAGCACTTGTGTGGCCTGCATTTTTTGTATATGAGGCGCTTAAGTTTTTGATGTAAAATAAATTAAGCTTTCTAAAAGCATTAGGACTTACACCATTGTTGGGATTTCTAATTATCATCCCAATTGACTTTATTCATGCCCTGTTCAAAAATATTTAGTTCAAGCATTTATTTATCGGTATCAATTATTTCTGCAAACTTTCATTTGTCGTAACTAATCTGCTTTTTTTACTTACTTTGATAATAAAATGGTGACAATGAAAAATCCTGATCCTGAAAACTTCTTCAAACTAGCGCGATATCAAGACAAAAATGCCGATGGTAGTGTCCGTTGCCTCCTTTGTCCACATGTATGTTTGTTACATGAAAGCGAAACGGGATTGTGCCATGTGAGAAAAAATATGAGCGGAACGCTTTATACTATGGCTTACGGAAATCCGTGTACGGTAAGCCTGGACCCGATTGAGAAAAAACCGTTGTTCCATTTCCATCCAGGTGAAAATATCCTGTCGCTGGCTATTGCAGGATGTAATTTTCATTGTTCAAATTGCCAGAACTGGCAAATATCTCAGTCCTCACCTGAAGATTTACCCCATTACCGGCTCAAACCACAGGAAATCATCGATACCGCGCTTTCAAAGTCATCCAGACTAATAGCTTTTACATATACAGAACCAACTATTTTCTATGAATATATGTATGATATTGCGGTATTGGCACATCAAAAAGAAATTAAAACTGTCATGGTTTCAAATGGTTACATAAACCATGAACCATTGCTCGATCTTTGCCCTTATCTGGATGCTGCCAATATCGATTTAAAATGCTTCGATAATGCTTCCTATAAAAAGTTGACAACAGGAAGTTTACATCCGGTACTGCAAACTTTGAAAACGCTGAAAGAACAAAATATCTGGCTCGAAATCACCAGTTTATTGATTCCCGATTACAATGACAGCTCGGAAATGATTGGGAAAATGTGTTCGTGGCTCGCGGAAAACGGGTTTTCTGATACGCCGTTGCATTTCAGCCGGTTTTTCCCCACATATCAATTGATCGACAGGCCCCCAACTTCAGAAAAATCGCTTCAGGAAGCAAAGAATATAGCCGAATATGCGGGAATAAAATACGTGTATATCGGAAATTTGCAACATGCACAAGGTGAAAACACATTTTGCCCTAATTGTCACAATTTGTTAGTTGAACGACAAGGTTTTAATGTTATAAAAAACCTCATTACCAAAGGGAAATGTAATGTGTGTGGCGAAGCGATAGTTGGTGCCTGGGAGTAAATTAATGAGTAGTTTTTTTCTCCCCAAAAACTGTTGCTGTGAAGGTGTAAATAATTGCTTCTTTCCAACCGTCCCAACCGATACCTGCTTTATCGCGTGCACAATGACCGAGGTAGTTTTCCAGATCCCAACCCGTTTCTTCGGCTACCTGCGGAAGAAAAACGCCGCTTGAGTGGCCTTTCACGATGTAAATGCCATGCTTGCCCAATTCGATTTCCGAAACATCATTGATCTTTTTTAACGGTGATAAAACGGAAATTTCTATATCAATTTCGTTCAATTCCTCTGCGCTAACGGGAGAAAACCGGTAATCACGTTTCGCTGCCGATAAGGCCATATAGTGTACGGTTTTCAACAGCGGCACTTCGCTTACTATCATTCCTATACATCCACGGAGTTTTTCCCGGTTGTAAAGGGTTACAAAAGCGCCGCAGTGAGCATTCACGGTATCAGAACAACCGCTTAAGTCGGGTTGTGTAACTTCTTTTTTTGCCAATAGTTTTTCAATGGAATTGCGTGCTTCTCTGAGCAACGCGGTTTTGTCTTTATCCGTTAAATAAAACTCATCTTTTTCCAAAGAGTTGTTCTCAGTAACAGCAATTGACCAATATCCTACAACCTCGTGCTGATTGCCGTACATCTTTTCATCGCCCGAATTGCGGTAATCTATTCCGTAGTATCTATAGTTAGGGTTATTTTCAGTCATATACAGCAATGTTAGCACAGAAGTCCATCCACACAAACTGGTCTGCAAGTTGAAAATTTGTTTTTTCTTATTTTCGGACAATATGTTGAGCAGTTTTTGTGGATTATTTTCCAAAATAGCCTGTTCAGTGGTTGCGTCAACTAAAGTAGCACTGTCATAATGCGGGTAATGTGAAAAGTCGGTACTAATAACAAATAAATTGTCTTTAGTCAGAAAGGGTTTCAGAACCTCTGCAATTTGCCGACATGTTTCGATGTCGGAAGTACCAAGTATGACAGGTACTATTGCAAAATCATTTTTCAGTTTATAATGCAAAAATGGAAGCTGTACTTCAATGGAATGTTCATTGATATGAGGTGCAGGATCGTCCGTAAAAAGATTAGGATTGTTCTCCACCAAGCTTTTGCTTAATTTTGTATCCACTGTTTCTACACCGTACGGCATCAAAAAATTGCCGTCGCAGTATACTGATGCACCGTTGAAATGATAATGATGTGACGATGCCAAAATAAACACATGCTCGTATTTTACATTTTCGTCTATCTGATTATAACTCGATGCAGCTACTTTCCCTGAAAATATATACCCTGCATGAGGACAAATAACCGATATTACATTTTCATGTTTTTTTGCTATAGCCTCATTGAAGTAATTTCCTACCTCTTTTTCTAACAAATCGGCTTTTGCTGGATAAAATTGACCGGCAACGGCAGGCATCCTGTCTTTATTGTATTTTTCCATTTTTTACTTAATAAGGGCATCGACTAATCGCTGATTATAGATGCCGCTTTTAGGGTCATAAATTCCAAAACTTGAATTCCATTCCCAATATGCCCAACTGAAATTCTGCTGTTCAAACCATCTACTCAGAAATATTGTCCATCTCACACGCGAGTCTATATCGGCACCAGAATATGCACCAAATTCTCCAATATGAATTGGAATATTTTTTTCGTTTGCCAACTGTATAGCAGCTTTGAAATCGTCAACCACCGCCTGACGTTCTAATTCCGTGTCCTCCCATTTTGTGCCAAGCCATTCTTCAGACCCATCCACCCAGTTGGCTCCCTGATGCGTAAAATGAAATGGATTGTAGTAATGTATTGTAAGAATTAGATTTGGATCATTTGGTATTTCAAGCGAACGTAATCCTCCAACGCCACCCCATTCTGCAGTACCAATCAAAACGCAACGTTTTGGATTAGTCTTACGTATTTGTTGTAATGCTTCTTTTGCGTATTCGTTCCATAATGGAGGAGTTAGTTTATCATGTGGCTCGTTTAAGATTTCAAATAATAAACTATCAGGGTAATCTTTAAAATAATTAGAAATTTGTTCCCATTGTGCCAGAAATCGTTGTTTATCTTCAGTCGGGTTTGCCATAAGTGCATCGTGGTGATGCATGTTGATAATAATATGCAATTTGTTTTTCAGCGCTTCATCTACAACCGATTGAATGGTTTTCATGAAGTCGGGACGAATTGTGTATGGCGCTGATGTCATGCTGCGATCATCTCTCTCCCAACGAATGGGAATGCGGACATGTGTAAAACCTAAATCTGCAATACGCTTTAAATCTGCAGGATTAAAAGGGGATTGCCACGATTGCATTGCTTCAAAAGTATTACCGATATTGATTCCTTTTCCTAATCTGGAATTAATTTTGTGTGCACTTGCCCAAGTTTGTTCTTTATTTGGATCCTCGGGTTGATTGCTGCTGCAATTCATTATGACTATAAGTAGCAGCACAAGTAAAAATGTAAATTTCTTTTTCATGTGAATGATTAATGTTCGTTATTTTCAAAACTTTTCAAATTTCTGAAATATATTTGTTATAACACTGAAGTTGAGGCAAATGTTCTTTTGATTCCTTTTTGATATTTAACTGAAGGAAATCAAAAAACAACAGAAAATTCTTCTGAATAATTCACAGCTTCCTCCAATCCTTCTTCTCCGGAATATCCGTTAATGATTATGTGTTTAGTTTTATTTTACAACTAATTTTCTTACATCACTCACTAGGGCATTCTGTAAACGAATCACATATGTTTCTTTGGCAATATTCTCCAAACTCTCTTTACTGTTAGCTTTCACCTCCAGTTTTTGCACTAGTTTCCCATTAGTATTCGAGATGAATATTGTGCAGTCAAGGTTACTATTGTTATTGATAACTATTTTTCCATCAGTTGTAGCATCTGTTGTAATCTTTGCACTTTCATCATTCGTTGGTATTCCATTACCTGAGTATAATAGACGAAAACGAGAGGGAGACTCATCTTTTTTTGCTTCGAACCTGTAGGAACTACCGTTTATCACTCGGTGTTTTTTGTCAGTAAGGAGATCATGCAGATATAGCTCCTCTGAATCCCAATGCTTTGATAATGAAAATTCAAGTGTAAAGGTGCCGCTGTTACCAGCAGCAAAATCTAGTTGAAGATTATTCAATGCAGACACAGTCGCTACTTGAAAATGATCGTCTTTGGAGTCTCCAACTACATAAATTTGATTAATACCATTTTCTATAATCTTACGCCCATCCCAACCGTTGTCAAAACCGTTGGTTGTACCTCCTTTTGTGAAGATCCAAACCCGGTCTGCAGATTGCTGACCAATCACATCAATCACTATCGATGGAAGCTGATCCTTTGAATTTGAGATAATGGATGATTCCACATTTTCAGAGTTGTTTGTCGAACGAGTTACGATTTGTGTTCCATCTCCTTTATTAACAGTAGTATTTTTTACAAGTTTGTCATACTTTATTTGTAAATCACCACTGTTGTTTGTTAAAACCATAAAGGAATGCATTGAAGGAATGATGGATGGAAGGTTCTCAGTCCCACCAAGATTGATAGGGACGCTCAAATACTGTCCATAACCAACTCCCGAAACTGATCCTCCATTTAGTTTTCTCCATTGATCGCGCGTACCTGTGTTAAAAAGATACACAGTTAGTTCAGCGCCTGTCGGAAATATCAGCGCATCAGCATTGATAGGGATGGCAGCTGTATAGGAATTTCCCACTAAGTTCGCACCTGAATAGTTTACATTTGTCGATTTTGTCAGTCCTACCATTGCATCGCTCGTTTTTACTATGCCCGAAAAACGATAGTTGCTTGTGGGTTGGGTTTTGATGTTGTTTGTAATTTCATAACCTTTGAAAGCTTCTAATTTTGTGTCGGGAGTGTAAGGCGCATTTTGCCATTTGTTTCCGTCGAAAGGTTCAACCCACTGGTTTATCGTTTCTGTTCCTGTTACATCGTTATAAGGAAAATCTGCACTGACCACAGGGATTCCAAAATATTGCCAACTTCGGGTATAGAACCCACAGTCAGCGCAATCATATGCCTGGTTGTAAAATTCTACAATAGCGCCTACGTTTTGATTTTGACCTGGATTAGTGAAGATCAATGTACCACTTGGCTTATCTTGTGATGCTTTTACCACAATCGTTCCCATATTAAAGTTGGTGTCAGTCACTTTCCCGTTAATTGTCAACTGATTGCCGGTGGTAATAATCAAGTTTTTGTCTGAACTGTTAATTAAATCTCCTATCACACGGTCTTTGTCCAAATTAAGGTCGTTCTTTGCAGGACCTGAATAGTTTACCCCCGAAATGGTAGGATTGTTCTGTTCTGTAGCGAATTCAATATTTTCACCTGAAGCAGGTACAAAATTTGATGTCCAGTTTCCTGTCTTATTCCAATCGTTATCAATTGTACCATGCCAGAAATTAAGCCACCGCAATTGAGCACTACTTTCATTGTTGGCAAGATTGTTGTCTGTTGAATAAAGTACTTTTACTGTATTGGTCCAAGGACCTGCGCCTGAGGGAGTAACATTGATAATTATTGGTGGGTAAGCATATCCGGAATTCAATGCATCTGAACGTTTAAAAGTATGGGTGTTTCCGGAAATAGTTCGTGTCCAGCCATTGGCGGTATAACCTGTTACTGTTAGTCCTGCCGGGATAATATCCGTAACTGTGACTTCTTGTCCTGTAGGCTTTATCAAGGTACTCGAATTGCTTACTACGATTGTAAATTTATTTCCAATTTGTTTGGCTATACCGTTATTGTCTACACCCTTCTCAATTTTTAAGTCAATATTCGGATTTAGAACAGTTGAAGACACTGTCGCGTTATTATTTGATAAATCTTTATCTGTTATACCGCTTCTTGTAGGATCAATAGATACGGTGTTTGTTATTACTCCTCCTTGAGGAACTTTTTTTATTGTACCTTTAATAGTAAAGCTTGATTCACTGTTTGCAGCCATGGAAAGGGTAGTGGAAAGCGAATTGCTTAAATCGGTGGTCTTGGCAATTCCACTTGTAAAACCCGAGGCGGTGTTTCCCGAATAACCATTATTGTTAAAGATTATACTTGTGATCTGAAAATCATCACTTGTTGCGATGTTCCCATTCTCTAATTTTATAACATCTGTCAACAACAAGTTATTTAATAATGCTGGTGTGTCGTTGCTTACATCTACTGTGTAGGTGAGTTCTTCATTAGGGATCGCATTTTCCTTGTCAACTCGTTTTTGTACCCTAACATTTCCGGGAGTAGTGATGTACAGATTCCTTATCTCATGAAAATTAAAACCACCACCTGTTGATGCACCAAATCCCAATTTTAAAAATGAGGGTATTGGATCAGTTGTTTCGTAATTTATATGCTCTGTATCTGTCCCATTTGGTGTGGTTCTCCAAAGTACTCTTATCCGATATTTGGGAGTAGTTTGTGCGCCAATTGGCTCGATGTAGATCTTTACACGTCTGTAAAATAGAGCGTCTGTTGGTCGTGTAGTTGTCTGTGTATTAAAATCGATTGAATTGGTATTGCTTGATGCACTTGTCTGAAGTTGCTTATGTGCTAAATATCGATAAGGATTGGCATGATCTGCAGTGCCGCGTAAAACAATAGAGTTGGGTGCTAAGTCTGCCGTTCCACCTGGCTTTCCTTCGCTTTCTCTGGCAAAATTTCCATATTCATCCAATCCAATACCTAAATAACCTCCTGCAAGTCCAGGTGTGCTCTCCTGATTGGCGTATCCCAAAGAACCCCCAAAAGCTCCAATTTGAAAAGGAGATATGGCTGCGTTAAATAAAAACACAGAGATTCCATCGGCACCAGAATACGAAACGTCCTTCTTGCTACGCCATGTTTTGTATTCAAAATCAACATAAACTCCTAATGTAGATGGAAAAGAGTTGTCGATATAGACATATCCACGCTGGTTGGTATCGTCTGTTGTTAACCGTAGCCATCCATTGTTTATTGGATCATTTACTCCTGATGTTAGTGTTGCTGAAGGATTTCCTCCCAAAAAAATGTTACTTTCTATGCTGCTTCCTTTGAAATTCTCATTGATAGTGAATTGAGCTAATATTTGTGACACAAAAAGCTGACTCATACATATGATGAGAAAAGATACACGCAATAGTATGTTGTTTATATGTTTGTTATTCTTATTCACAGTGATTTATTTTAATAACGATCCATTAAATATTACATTCTGTTAATTAACTTCCCAACCTTTATCAGTAATAATTTTTATCTGTTCATTATTTATGGGTTTATTAGAAATCCATAAATCACCTTGTAATACCTTTTGTAGAGAGGTAATTATAAACTCTGTTTCATTAGCAGACAATGAGTTGTTAAATGTCCAGAGTTGATTGAGCTTATAATTATGTGAAATGTCTAATGATCGTAATTGATTATTGTAACACAAAAGGTGAATCAATTCGCTGTTTTTAGTTATGTCAAGCGCAATGAGTTGGTTTCCTGAGCAGTCCAAAAAGGTAAGGTCAATATTGTTCGTCACATTCAGCGCGCAAAGCTGGTTGTTAAATACCCAAAGCGATTCCAACGACTTGTTTTGTGACAAATTGAGTGAAATGAGACTATTTTCCGAACAATCCAAATTGATAAGTGCGATGTTTTTAGACAATTCAAGCGATACAAGTCGGTTGAGCGGTATGTTTAATGTTTTTAAAAAGGGATTATTAGAAACATCTATCGCTGTCAGTTCATTAGAAGCAGCACCAAGATATGAACAATCTCCGTGGATTGAAATCTTATTCACTCCAGTACTAATATGATAGTCTTGATATACGTTAAAATTCTTAATATTTTCGCTGCCATCTTCGGTGCGGATGCCGTCATTGTTAAGGTCAATCCAAATACCTGACCGATCTTTTACTGGTGCATCTACCGATAGGCTAATAATACCGTCATTACGTACTGTAGTAAAAGAAATTATACTACCTGACTCATTCTGGGGTATACCAACATCGCTTATTTCAAAATCGTCTTGTATGCAACTTGTTAAAGTAGTTACAAGTATTATAATTAATGGAATGAATATTTTTATGATTCTCATATTTTCAGTTTATTCTAGATTTCAATTTCATATCTGTACCAATTGTTACGCTCAATTTTTTTTGGTAGAGATAATCGGTATAATTCAGGACCAAACTCAGGTGGAGGTAGGGGACCACTATCAACACGTGGTAACTCAATTTCTATAACTGCATCTTGTGCATCGGTTTCATCTAGTTCGTTTAAATAGGTTATTAATTTCAATGTCGTAACTTTCCCTCCCGTCATAGTATAACCTTCACCTACATCCGATAGATTAGGGCTATTGTTTAACGTTGCACCCCAAGAAGCCCAACTTGAGGTATTCGGCCAAGCTGAAGTGGACGAATTAACCAGATTGGGAATTTTTGACTCGGGCTTAACGGCATAAGTTTGAATATCGAAATTTACAAACCTATATTTGTATTGTGTCAACTGAGTACTGTTCGTTGCTGGTGCTGTTCCCTGAAAACCGGAAGTGAGTTTTATCTTCAGTTCTAACTTTGCAACTGCACGAATTAAATGAACGCTGTTAAGTACTGTACTCAATGTAAAGTTATGTGAAGAGTTACCCGACATTAATATTGGAGTTGAAATATTGGGCGACCATGGTTGTGGGATAGTCTTGAATACTATATGTTTTAAAGTCATTAACGTGGATGGTATATTTAGTGGTAAACTCTCCAGTATTGGTTGTAAGCCGTTAATGCTGACATTGGCGACTAAATATACATGACAGTTGCCGGCATTGGCTGGTGTCATATTCAATGTGATTTTCTTGTCGGAAAAGTCGTAGGAGCCACCGGAAAATATAGCGTCTGCTAACGCATTTGAAATATAGTACTTACCTATTAATTCCTCAGAACCTACACGGAATAAGAGAACATAAAGATCAGTTATAATCTGTTCACTTAAACTGCCTACTTCTGTAACACGTGTTGATATTCCATCACTTATCATATCATCCACACGGAAAGTGAGTGCTATTGAATTGTTGACAAGCGATTGATCAATATTGTTTTCTTTTGAGCAGGCAACAAACAATAGAATTGATAATAATGTGATGTACAGTGATTTATAACTCATAAGCTCTTTTGTCCCATTTTACTTCGTGAATATTTTATCTGCTGTTACACTTGCTCCGGGTAATTTATTGTAGTATACCTCAAGATAGGGTTGACCGACTGTAACGTCATCTTTATTTACCTGAAATGATTGCGTATATCCGGATTTTAATTTTGATGTGTCAAAGCCCGTTTCAGATGTCGAGCTAAACCCAAATTCAACAGTAGTGTTTCCGGGAGTTCCAAAATAAGCTCCGTTTTTTGCTACAAGACGCAACTTATGCGGCATACAATCATCTATCGTATTTGTTATTGTAATATTTCCATTATTGTCCACTTCCACATTGTAACCGTAACCCATATATATTGATTTATTCACTAGGTTCCACGGTTCTACTTCGTAGATAATTTCTATTTTTTGCTGAATCCTTACAAGTAGCTTATAATGATGGTTACGAAGAATATTGTAATTGGGCGTAAATCCGGTAAATGTACCTTTAGCCTTAGACAAATAATCAGTTGTTATAGTTGATTCATTCGAAATAATAGGAACATCGTAAATTATGCCGTCTTTGGTTTTAATCGTGAAAAAATTGATAGGTTTATTATCACCGGAACTGGTCCATTTCGGCGAATTGAAAATGGATTCTGGCATGTAGTAAACATAGGTGCTGCCACCATTAAGTTTTCTTAGTTCACTGTTTCTTGAAATGTCGTTAAAATAATCGGTAGGAAGTGTCACAAATTCAATAAGACGGAAATGACGATTAGCATTGCGGAAATATATTTTATCTACAACCAAATCAGAAGCACTGTCAAGAATTACTTCCAGTTTGGCCACAACGCGAATAAGTTCTACATAAGGTTTTTCAACGGTTCCATATCCTTCAGTATTGACAATAACCTTATTTTCTTCTGTTTCATACTGTTTTGGTCTAAAAGGAATTGGTTGATAGATGGTTCCACCCTCAGAAATTACTTGATTTAAATAGATCCTTGACATTGGAAAACCTGTTTTTTTTGAAGCACCAGTATATAAAGTCTCAGCCATTAAACGTGACGGATCTTTTAAGAATGTTTCCATTGCATTCCTATCAGTAATATTTGCACTTTGAAGGTCTGTTGCTGACATGTTTGCTACAAAATAAAAATCACGTTTACCTGGTGTAAGTTCTACTGTAAAGGCATATGTTGCTACTCCGCTTCCGAAATTATCACTTCTGAAATACTCTCCAAGTTTAGCACCTGTAGCTGAGTCAAAAATCAACATGGCAAGTCTGTAAACGCTGTCTTCTGCTAATGTGACATCTTGATTTATTGACGATCTCAGACTAACTTCCGATTGTACAGCACGCGTAGATACCGATAGATAAACTTTCGGTTCACTATTTGTGTCGACTTGATCGTAAATCACCTTGTCGCAAGCGGTAAACGACATCAGAACTACCAAAAGCAGGATGAAATATAATAATCTATCACGCATAATTTATAATTGATTACAGTTTCCCGATATTTCCATATTAAGGGAATCCTGAGAACCTTCAAATTCCAATTTCTGTACTATAGCTGTGAACAAGCCAGTCGTTTACATAAACTGAACAACTAAAGTGGGTCCAGCATTCTACACAATAATCTTTAATCAGGAACTTAACAGTGAAATCATTCTCGCAATCCATATTAACTCCTTTTTCTACTGCTCTCAAAAGGATGCTGGCTATCAAGTCGCCATAGAAAACCGTTTCACCTTCCTCTTTATTTCCAGTATAACTAATATGTATTTTATTATTGTAACCTGTTTTCAAGTCCATCATTGTATAATTCCAGGCAGCCAGATTTTCACCATAAACCGGAGTAGCGGGATAGGTCAATGTCGTTTCATTCAAGGACATACTTCCGTCGATGTGCGATGTTCCATTGGCTGAGGTTACATCCACGTGAAGTTCTGTTGGATCATAAAATTTCATTGTGGCTTTATCAAATTCTACAATGATTTTCACACGGTTGGTCACTTCTCGCAAGTTAACGGCTGTGTGTTTATAAAACGTTCCATATTCAGCCGGATCCGGCATAAACACTGTCGGGCTCTCTCCCTGCCATATATGCGTTCCATTCAAGTTGGCAGCAATATTAGAAGAGGCGTTCAGTTTCAACATCACATCCTTTTTAGTAGTCGTACCGTATGTGAACGATGATACAGTGAAATTATTATCGATACCTGCCCAAGCTACAAATGTGAAATTCCCATTAGATACAGGTATCAACACTTTAAAATCGTGATCAAGTGTCGCGTTTTGTTGTGAAATAGAAGTAACCAACTTGTCGTTTTCATCAAACGCGAAAACAGTCAGAGAAGGGACGCTCCCGATGAAAGTTGAATCTGACGCACAAGGTGTCATTGAATAAAATTTCACATATACACCTTGGGAACAATCTGCCAAGTCATCAAAAAGTAGAGAGTCGCAACCCCAGAAAATTGTTCCCAACGCGAACAGCGTTATCAATATCTTGTTTCGAAAATTCATTATCGTAGCGTTTTGATAAATTATTATTAAATATTATAAAGAACCCGGAAGAGGAGATTCCTCCTCCGGAGTTCTGATTCTTGTGTAACGTTATGCGTTATGATTATAAATTAAATTCCTAATTCAACACTATAAGAATGAAGCTGCCAAGGTAATACAGTAACATCAACACTCATCCATGTCTCAAGTGTAGTCAATGGATCTTCAGGATTGATTGGGTTTTCCGGTTCAGGAATAACAATTGGATCTGTTCCTGGACCCGGATTAGGAATTGTTACGATTGGCTTTGGATCAGGATTCGATGGAATCATTGGACCTGTTGGATCGTTTGGATTCGTGATCAAAGTTGGTTTATTAGGATCTTCTGGGAATAACGGGTTCCAGTTAGTACCTAAGTTTTTGAAACCTGTGATATGGATATGATACACATTATTGCGAATAACAGGAGAATTATACCAGTCGGGTACAACATCAGGGTTTGCCCATGCGTAGTACAATACTTTACCACCCACATATTTTGTCACCTTCTGACTTGCCACACCTCCTTTTGCTGGATCTTGAGAATTTGCAGCAGAAGTATAAAATTTACCGTTTTCACCCACATAGAAATCAGTTCCGGTTGTATAAGAACCACCGTCAGCGTATGCTTCAGCAGTAGGAGTAAATTGAGCTCTAATCAGAGCATATACTGTATTGCCTTTTTTGAAGTTTGATAAAGCTTTTACACCCTCTAAATGTGTAGTTGGAAGCACGAATTTACCTGACAAGTTTGCATCTAAGTCAGCAGTGATTTTATCCACTTTATTTGTAGCATAATCAGTCATAGTAGGTACATCGGTCCCACCAAACTTATTTGTTTTGTTTTCAAAGAGTCCCGAGTAATCGTATTTACTACCAGCATTTCCCCAATATGTTGCATCATCACCTGGAATCCATCCATAACTAGGAGTTGCCCAGTCTGATTTACGTTGAACAAAAAGAGAGTTTTCGCCTTGTGCCAAAACCCATGTGATATTTGAAATAGTTCCAAG
>Ga0172378_10001358_pt1 | contig 22534 bp, 16 predicted proteins | sample GrowelOW332metaG_FD_119755 | JGI IMG/M metagenome (GOLD analysis project Ga0172378, IMG submission 119755) | Groundwater microbial communities from an aquifer near a municipal landfill in Southern Ontario, Canada - Pumphouse #3_1 metaG | ecosystem: Environmental > Aquatic > Deep subsurface >... | reverse complement strand
TTCTCGTTGTTGCGGTGTCACGTTGTTCCATCCTCACCCCTGCGGGGCCGGACTAGAGTCCGGCTCTTCGAACCCTGACGTTCCCTAGAGGGAACCGGCTTCTAGTCATAAAAATGAATTTTTAGAGGTACCCATAAGATAGTTTTTGTAACTTTGTAGCGATGATTCCTTTCGTCAATTTAAATGCGCAGCGCAGAGCCTATAAAGGAGAAATAGATTCCGCCATTTCAAACGTTCTTGACAGCGCTTGCTATATAGGCGGAGAAGTTGTTTCTTCTTTAGAAAAAGAATTATCGGACTATACCCGCATTCCTTATACAATCACTTGCGCGAGCGGTACATCAGCACTCATACTCGCCCTCATGGCCCTTGGAATTTCAAAAGGAGACGAGGTCATCGTCCCGGATTTTACATTCATAGCCACTGCAGAGGCCGTGGTCCTATTAGGAGGAATTCCCCGCTTTGCCGATATCGAAAAAAACTATCTCATTTCTCCAAAATCCGCAGCAAATCTGATCTCAAGCAAAACAAAAGGAATTATCGCCGTCGATTTATTTGGGCAAATGGCAAACTACGCACAGCTGAAAGAAATCGCCGATGCGCACGGGCTCTGGATCCTAGAAGACGCGGCCCAGAGTTTTGGCGCCTCGCAAAATGGAAACTTCGCAGGTTCGGTAGCAACGATCGCCGCAACAAGTTTTTATCCGACAAAGCCCCTCGGTTGCTACGGCGACGGCGGCGCTGTTTTCACACATAGCAAAAGTATCGCAAATAAAGTAAGAGAGCTATCAAATCACGGAAGTTCTGGAAGATACAAGCATAGTGAAATAGGGCTGAACAGCCGACTGGATACGTTGCAAGCTGCCATTCTGGAAGTAAAACTTCGACATTTTCCAGAAGAGCTTGCAAAGCGGGAAAAGAATGCGGTTATTTACAACAACTATTTCAAATCCATTGAAGATGTAATCGTCCCCGAAATTTCAAACAGAAATACCAGTACCTACGCCCAATATACGCTGCAGTTCAAAAATCGCTCTAAATGGATGAAAATTCTTAAGCGTTCAGGGATCCCCACCTGCATTCATTATCCACAACCGCTATCTTCCCAGATCTGCTTTGCAAATTTACCTTCAGCCTCACAAGATGGAAGGAGCAATACCTGCGCGCGGCAACTTTCGAGAGAAGTATTGAGCCTTCCCGTGTGTGCTTTTACCGATGCTGAAGAAATAATCGAACGTATTCAGAATTGACATTTTCTGTGAAATCAAAGCGGATAGCGATTTAAAAGTTTTGTGATTTTCTGAGGAACATCTTGGTAGCGCTTCGCATAAGCCCTGCGAATTTTCCATTCCCGAGGAAACGAAAGCGCGGCTTCGAACCAAGCTTTAGCTAAAGCTTCAATTATGCACAATTTTGACAGCTTCTTTCCATCACCAGATTTTGTAGGAACACCACCCTTCGCCATTTTTAAATACCGGGCAAAACCGCGGAAAGGAAGTTCTAAAAGCAAAGAAATAGGGAGCAGACGGATAGCAGAACGGAGCCGATTACGCTCAGAATAATAAAGTTTCATTGGAGAATAGCGGACTGTTACCATCGAACGCTCATGGAAAACTTTAGCAGACGGACAAAGGATTGTTTTAAAACCGCACAAATTAAAACGAATGAACCATTCCGATTCTTCAAAGAACAAGAAAAAGCTCGCATCCATCGGTCCCACTTTTTGTGCCGCCATTTTACGAAAAGCCATCACAGCGCCATAGCAACCAAAAACATCCTTTTCTCTTACGTCCGCACAAGATATGTCCTTTCCTGAGGCTTCATTCTGGGCAAAAAGGTCCTTGCCCAAAAGGACTCCTAACGCATTCACTTTACCAGAGCGTTCCATCACAAGACTTGCGACCGCCCCATATTCTGGATACCGTTCAAAGCAGGACAAAATGTTAAAAGACCAATCTTCTGAAAATTCCAAGTCCATATTGCAAAGGGCTTGAAAAGGGGCCTCAAAACAGGCCATCAATTCATTACAAGCGCCCGCATAGCCCAAGTTTTTTTTCCCTTGGATTACTCGGCAAGGTAGTTCCTCTTTTTGCAACAAAAGAATCGATCCATCCGTAGACGCGTTATCATACACCCAAACGCGGACTTCCAATTTTTGTGCATTCAAGCTCCTCACACAACGAACTAGAGAATTTCCACCATTATAATTGACGATACCTACATCAAAAAAAAACGACACAGAACCTCTTTAAAAAGGATGACTCAAAATATAATATAAAAAAGACCGCCAATTAAAGCGGTCTCTCGTTCTGTTCTAGTTCTTTTAATCAGTTGGCATAAAAACGGATATAATCGATCTTGCCCTTAAAATAGCGGTCGTGATTGTTTTGGTTCATTGCATCATAGCCAATGCCCAAATCATAACCAAGTTGTGCTAAGTCGCCATCAAAAGCAACCTTCGTGCGAATTTCACCATTCAAACTCACCTGAATAGAATCCGAAGTTTTTTCTACACGGATTGTCGTCCATTGATTCAAGGAAAGAGTATCAACGGTAAACACGTTCCATTCTGTACCCTGAGCCGCATCGCGGGCATGGAACTGAAGCGTTCCAGAATCCAAACGGAGAATCCAGCCATCACCGTAGGATCCAGGAGGCTCGGCCGCAACAATGTTGTTCATCTGATTAAATTCAGTCGGATAAATGCGGACTTCCAAAACGAACTCATTCCTCTTGAAAGTTTCTGTAAGGGGAACAATCAAGCCTGCAGAAGAATCCAAGACAAGAACAGAATCTTCTATAACAGGAGAGCCTTCTCCCACAAAAGCGTTATTACCATTTCCAGTCGCATCAAGGCCTACGTTTGCAGAATCATTGAATTCCCAAGCAACGAGAAGTCCCGAATCAGGAGCAACTACAGCGGCAGAAGAAGAAGATTCCGAAGAATCAACCGCTGCCGTATCGGCAAAAGAGGAATCCTCCACAACGGAAGTATCTACAGCAGAGGAAGAGCTTGTTTCCGTATAACTTTTTGCAGTACTGATTAGTTTTTCAATGCGGATGTAATCAATCTTTCCGCTGAAATAGCGGTTGTGATTTGCTTGATTCATCGCATCATAGCCAATACCCAAGCCGTAAGTCATCTGAGCTACATCGCCCCTAAAGGAAGCCGCAGCTTTAAGAAATCCATTCATATAAATGGCTGTTACAGAATCAATACGTTCAATACGCACCGTAGTCCATTCATTTAGCGGAATAGTATCGCCAACCAAGACCTCAAACCAAGAAGCTCCTTCGTCAGCATCTCTCATCAAAAACACGACGCGGCCTTCTTCAAGGCGGAGAATCCAACCATCACCATAACGTCCAGGAGGCTCTGCCGCAACGATGTTGTTCATTTCTCCAAATGCCGTAGGATAAATGCGAGCTTCAATCGCAAAGTCGTTCGTCTTTAGAGAATCAAACAAATTGACCTTCAATCCCGAAGCCCCATCTAATGACAAAGCAGAGTCGCGAATTACTGGAGCACCTTCGCCAACTTCAGCATCGTTTTTGTATCTAGAAAAATCTTTACCAACATTTGAAGGATCTTTGAATTGCCAACTTGCAATAATCTCTTTGTTTGAAGAATCAAGATAATTTTTCACACGTGCCAAATCTTCAGAAACGTAAGATTTTACATTTATTGAAGAAGCATCCGCTTCAGTTGTATTTGTCTGTGAGCACCCCAAAAATGCAAACGTAAACGAAATCAACCCCAACAAGTTCCACTTTTTCATATGATCTCCCTATAAAGTGGTTTATTTTTTCTGACAAAAAATTTAAAATCTTTGCTGAATTGAAATTTTTATGCTGGACTCTTAAACAGGATATGTTTCAATATATATCTGATAACGTATTCCTGTCAAGGGTTAAATGCACACGAATATTATTACTCCCATCCACTACTGTCCAAAAGAACTGGTTTTCGTGAATGAAACGTCAAAATCAGCTTAAATTTTCCATACTTGGTTCAAATTGAAAATAACCATCTCTCTGTATTATACTGTCCGAAATAATTTACGGTTATTCCATCTCTTCAAAATATTCCCAAACGAGACAATAACACTCGATTCCTGTGGACAAATACGTTATTGGTGGCGAAACAGCATAGTTTGGATGACCATAAATTCAAATGTGTTGGCCTTTTAATAAAGGGTGGAAGGGATCTTGAATGGGCTGATACTGTCCTGAACCCTGTTTGATCTGGAAATGGAAGCCTGGAAAAAGATAAGGACGAGCAATTGTTTGGAACGGTTGAACAAGGAAATCCGTCGTCGAACGCGGGTTGCGGGAATCTTCCCAAACGACGCTTCATGCCTCAGACTCGTAGATGCTCTGCTCATGGAGCAAAACGATGAATGGACCAATCGGAAAGTGTATCTGAATCCCAAAACGTTGGAGAAATTGAAGTGATAATTTTACAGAAATAAAGGTTGCATTATCCCCAGAAAAAGGTTCACAAACAAATGAACAGCTTCGCTGATCATATACTCCCGAAGATCTTATGCCATTCGACTGTGCAAAAATTTTTTCCCATGCTCAAGTGACTTCCCCACCCAAGCTTTGCAGGCGATTTTTGAAGTCGACTAGTGCCGACTAGCTTCCCTAAGGGAATTATGAACCACCCGACAGCAAGCTATGGGGGATCACCCCTGATCTACGCTACATCGTATGAAACAGTAACAGTTCGCGCTCTCTGAATAACTGCTTGTATTCCACAACTTTTGTTTCTCACATATTCAACACACAGATGTCTCTTTGTCTTTCTGCCGTACCATGTGATGAAACACCCATAGGTCAAGAACTCAAGCTTCCCACAGCTTTTTCCTGACGAAGGGAACCCGCGGAATATCTGACGGGCCGTTATGCTCTTGATCGTACGCGCAATCTTCGCCGGACTCAAGTAACGGAACGGACTTGAATCAAGAAATGGACATGATCCCTGTCCTTTCCTATTTCAAGAAATCGAATTTCAAATCACTGTGAAATTTTCTCGCAAACCCGTTTCAGTCCCTCGTCAACTGAGTCATCAAAGACAATCCGGCGATATTTTGCAGGACAGAACAGATGGTAAATCAATACAGACTCATTGTGGCTCTTGTCCACAAACTCGCTCATCTATACATGATACAAATCAAAGCCGTAGCAAGCTACGGGGAATTCAACGCCAGAGATTAAATTTCCCCGTTTTTCCTCACCCGGTTCATCACCCGGACATTCTTCGGAAGAATTTCGCTATGCCATTTTATCCATTCCTGATAATGGGTAAAAAGGCGTTCCCTCTGCCTAAAATTTTTCCCATGCACAACTCGTCTTCCGTTGATCACTTGAGGTGGAATCGCAATATGAAGGCATTCGTGATACACAACCCCGGACACAGCATACAAAGGACAATTTTCAAAATCGTATCCCCGGCTTATGCTAATTATGTTAATTTGTTCTTTAGATAAAGGGTCTCTGCGGACCGTATGAAAACTAAGGCCTCCTGTGCGAGAGCTCCAAGTAATCCGGCTCTTTAAGGCACCATCAAAATACTCAGCATTTACTGCAGCAAACACCTGGTTTAAATTATACACCCGGCCTTCCGGCTTTATCAGGGGAAGCCGGTATTCTGCAGAGGCCAGATTTACGCCTTTATTCAAAAGGATTCTGTCGGTTGCGTTCCAAATCCTAGACAGAACTTCCCGAACTTTTTTGCGGGATGCCGCCGTTTTGCGACGAGAGGCGAGACCCACCCACTCCGCAATAAGCTCCCTCACAAAAGCAAATTCCGGCGTCCCCATATATTTGGGAAGTTTTGCCTCTGGACGCGAGAAAAAGCAGCCAGAGCGAAACCGGATGCTTTTCTTTAGACTGGCGCCATACGTAAAAAGGACAGAACCGTCCCGCGAAGCCTTATTTGATGTTAGGGGAACCGTGATGCTCCCGGCATTTTTTTCTTCTTCGGGATCATGCCTTCCAAAAAGATCCGTTTGAAAAGAAACTCTGCCGGTCATTCTTTTTATTCCTCATTCACTCCCGCAAATGCGGGTTCCCGGGAATTCATAGCGAGAATGCCTTCATAAAGGCTTTCGGGCAACGAAAGCTGTTTATAATGCGCGGACACGTCTGCAATCAAGGCTTCAACGTCATCCGGAAGATACACTATGAAACTTCTATTTTTATCCGTCAGGAGATATTCTGGAACACAATACTCCGATGGCGTTTCACTAAAATACATCCGGCATGTAACAGGCCTGTATCCATATACACCGCAACTCCCCGATTTGAGGATAAACGGGCAATTTAGGTTCATTCCAAAATAAGATACAAGGGCCTTGTCCTCCGGATCCTCTTCTCCCGCCTTTTCCGCAGAAGAAAGCAAGGAATGGTAGCGTTTCGTCCTAAAAAAGCACGCTTCGCAAAAGGACATCAAATCCGGAGACAACCGAATATGCGAGTAAAGTCTAACCAATTCAAAAGGTTCTAACGACATCGGATAATGATGGCAGCAATTTCCGCACCCCGCTCTGCACTGCACCCCGTTTTCATGCTGGGGCAGAACTGCAGCGAGATATTTCATAAAGTAGTTCTGATAATTTTCACAAAAATTAAGGATGTTGGGGAGCTCTAGAGAAAAATTATCTTCATCTAAGGCACAAAGCCGCTCTTTTTTAGAAGCAAGCTTATCCAAGCGGTCTTTCTCAGAAACAAGCAAAGCCCGCATCAACGCAACGGCGCGATTATACGCCAAAGTCGGAAAATAGTTCTGTTCTTCATCCACGGCACAAATATACGAACCAAATATCTTTCAAATACAACTTTTTTATTACAATGAAGTTATTTTTCTGTAAGCGGAGAAAAAAATGATCGATCCAAAAATTTTATTTGGGCTTTTGGTCGTATTATGCCTGTCCAGTTGTAACCTGTTCAACCCGAGCGGCGACGTTACTGTTGATTCCGACGATGCAAACGCATTGATCTATGAAGGGCAGTTGCTATACCGCGACGGAGAATATGAAAAATCTGCAAGATATTTCAGCAAAGCCATCAAGGCAGATTCCACCAAATCAGAAGCCTGGTTCGGACTCGCCAAGGCAAGTATGCACGCGGACGGGGTCGATCCTTTCGAAATGATCCCATACATCAATGTGGACGACGGCGAAATTCCCTTTATGAATATGGATACAAGTGACATCAGCCATTTTTACACCGGTATAAGGGACGCCCTCCTCCCTCTCCGGGAACTCGTCCGGCGCGATACCCTTACCGAAAAAACTCCTGCATTGAAACTGTCCGATAGAAAAGTCACCTATTCCAATTTTTCTGTTAGCTATGCTTTCTTGGAATTTGCCTACATTCTCCTCGGCTTCAGACAAAGCCTGTCGGGATACGCTATTACCCTCACTATCGATACGACGACAAATCAAGTGTCCTTAAATATTGATTCCCTTTATACAGCAGCCTTGTCAGATACGGCGACGCTCAATTTGCTCAACACAAGCATAGATACGCTGAGCAGCAATATCGACCAAGTAATCGACGTGATACTTCCCACAGTAACAGATCTTCTCGACGGAACTAACCTGCTCGATTCTACCCAGCTCTCCGACACGACGAACGTCTCGGAACTCGTAAAAGAAGTCGTTACAGAGAAAGCAGAAAAAGTGGGGTCGACCATTTCATTCTATAAGCTGGGCGATAAAATCGATAACGATGGAGATGGATGCATCGATGAAGAAATTCTCGACGGCAAAGATAACGATGGAGACGGTTTTGTCGACGAAGACCTCCGGTTAGTCCCCCTCACTAGAGGGGTCACATCAACAGCAGATCTAGACTACAACACGACAACCCTTACCGATTCAGAATATGGCGTTTCAAACTACGACAACATAATCTATATCGGAATCGGGACCGATAGTCTTGATCACGATATGGACAAAGTAAAAGAAAATGTGGAAGAGCGCACATTCCTTTATCCAGAATACACAGACCGGGTTACCAACCAGGATTATCGCCTTCTATTTTCCAAAGACTTCTCAAGAGAACAATCGGATGATTCCACTGTGACAAATGTCCGAATTGAAATTATGAGCGATACGGACTCAACAAACATTCATTATTCATTGGAACAAAGAAAGGACATGATCGGACGCTGCTGGAACAACTACGATGAAGAAATGTTCAAAGCATGGTTCAGAGGAAGATAGGGAGAGGGTAAACCGTGAGAATTTCAAAATTTACTTTACTTGCTATTTTTGCCGTAGGAGTTTGTTGGGGTGCACAAGGCCCGAGGCACAAATCCTTGCGGGCTTACGCTATGGGCAATGCCCACGTTGCCGTCGTGGATGATAAAGAAGCTCTCTATTATAACTATGCAGGACTTTCTCAACTCGGAAAACTAGGCAACTATGAAAAATATCCGGAACAGGGCTATTACCCGGGTAATTTCTTTGATATGAGGCTCAATATCGGCGGAGCGGGGCCTTTGAACGAAGTCCGCGATGTCTATAACCTTGCCAACGACCTTCAAGATCTCTATAGCGATGCAAAAAGCGATTCAAAAGCCGGAGGAGGCCTTGTCACTCCGGAACGCGCTTACATTGATTCTCTTGCTGCCCACCCTGAGCTCACAAAAAGGATCAATGAATACGACCACATGCTATTTTCAATGATTGCTAAATTCGACGCAGAACTCGCCCTCCACGATTTTGGCGGGGCTCTGTGGGTTGATGGAAACGTAGCGCCATATATTGACGGAGGCGTGATCATTCCATTTATCGGCATCGATACATTCTATGTAGACGCCGTAGCGCAGATGGGCGGCGCATTTAACATCACAAACGACCTCGCCTTGGGCGCCGGAATTAAAATTGCAAAGCGCCAGAGTATCGATATGATCCGCGTAGATGCATCCAATTTCAGCTCCGTAAACGATACGCTCAACGATCGCTATGACAATGCCACAGACGATCTATTCGAGTGGAAAAACATAGGGGTCGGCATGGACTTCGGTATGCTCTATCAGTTTGCCCGTGAAGCCCGGGCAGGCATTGCCCTCAATAATGTGTTCTTCACAAAGCTCGACGGCGAAGAAATAATTCCCGATTTGACCGTCGGGGTCGATTACAGCCCGCGATTCTTTAACCGGAACACAGCCTATTCCCGCAAGATGAACTTTGCCGTCGACTACGAAGACATCCTGGATGACAATCGCAACTACAAGCCGCTCAGCCATCTTGATTTTGGCGTAGAACTAGAACAAGTGCTTCTTGCTTTCCCCGGTTACAACGATAATTTGCGTCTTTTGAAACTACGGCTTTCTGGAGGCTTCCACGGAGGATATCCGAGTGCAGGCTTCGCTGTAGAAGCATTGAGAATCATCCAAGTGGAAGTTTCTACTTGGGGCGAAGAACGCGGCTATTATACAGGCCAAGACGAAAACCGCATCTATATGGGACAAGTCAGCATCGGCTTCTAGCGGAATCCCCTAAATTTTCCTTGCACACTAGTGCACAAAAGTGTATATTTGTGCAGTATGATAGAAAGACTTCACGGGATTCTTGTTGAAAGCCACCCCACATTCGCCGTCGTGGAATGTGCGGGAATCGGCTATGGCGTACAAATATCTGCCCGCACAGGCGAACGCATGCCCCCAGAAGGCACGGAAATCACAATTTTTACCCACCTCGTGGTGCGAGAAGATGCGATGGAGCTCTTCGGATTTGCCGACAGACAAGAAAAAGAGTTGTTTCTTCAGATGATTGAAGTAAATGGCGTGGGCCCTAAAACGGCGCAGCGCATTCTCTCTAGCATCTCGCCCGGCGACTTTCTTTCCATCATCGCGAGAGGCGACAAAGCGGCTCTTAACAAAATCAAGGGCGTGGGCAAGAAAACCGCAGAGCTCTTCATCCTTTCGCTTAAAGATAAGGCTATGGCAATCTCTGCGGTGGGTGGCGGAGAAACAACCGCGCTTCTTTCAAAGAACCTAGGTGAAACTGTACAAGCATTGCACACTCTTGGCGTCAAGGACCCTGCAGCTCAAAAAGCCGTAGAAAAAGCCGCTGAAATTCTCGGTGAGGACGCCGACGTTACAAAACTCATCCCTGAAGCTCTTAAACATATATAAAGAACTCACCAAATATGGCAGAACGCATTATTTCTCCTGAGCAGGAAAACACAGAAGAGGCCGAAATCGAAAACAGCCTCAGACCAGAAAAGCTCGCCGAATTCACGGGAGAAGATCATATCAAGGAAAGTTTGGAAATTTCAATTGAAGCCGCTAAAAAACGGGGAGAAGCGCTAGACCATTGCCTTTTCGCAGGCCCTCCTGGCCTTGGCAAAACAACTCTTGCGGGAATTATCGCGAAAGAGATGGGCGTGGGTTTTCATATTACTAGCGGCCCTGTGCTTGAAAAAGCGAGCGACCTCGCCGGCCTCCTCACGAGCCTCGGCGAGAACGACGTCCTGTTCATCGACGAAATTCACCGTTTGGGCCGAGTAATCGAAGAATATCTCTACCCTGCAATGGAAGATTTCCGCCTCGACATCATGCTCGATTCCGGACCCGCAGCGCGCAGCGTGAATTTGCCACTCAAACATTTTACGCTTGTGGGAGCAACAACACGCACGGGCCTTCTCACCGGACCCCTCCGCGACCGCTTCGGACTCCATTACCGCTTGGATCTCTATGAAACAAAAGACTTGATAAAGATCTTAAAACGGAGCGCAAAAATTCTAAAAATAACGCTTACCGACGATGCGGCAAACATTTTAGGCTCCCGCTGCCGGGGTACGCCACGTATAGCCAACCGGGTGCTGCGCCGCGCAAGAGATGTCGCAGAAGTCCGCGGCGAAGGTATCATTGACAAAGAGATCGCTATGCGCACGCTTAAAATGCTCGGCATTGACGACAATGGATTAGATCCGATGGACCGCAAAATTCTTTCGATAATAGCGAACCATTTTGCCGGCGGCCCTGTAGGGTTGGGAACAATAGGCGCTTCTCTCGGTGAAGAACCGGATACGCTTGAGGAAGTGTATGAACCTTACCTAATTCAGCAGGGATTTCTTTCGCGGACTCCACGCGGGCGAATCCTCACGCCATCCGCTTATCAAGTACTCCATCTCCCTGTTCCTAGCGGAACACAATCCGAACTAGGATTGTAATTGCTGTCACAGATTTTGTAAGAAATCTTTTCGGGAGAAACATTGTTGTAATAGGAGAAAAGGATTTTTAGGTAGAATCCCAAAATAGCAAGCTTCTATTTTCTAATTTTAGACTATACGTTTAAGAGGTACCTATGCTTTTCAATCTGGATATGATCAAGGCCCGCTATTCACAAGTTCCTGCCCGCGTCACAGCCGCCCGAAAGGCGCTGAACCGCCCGCTCACACTCGCAGAGAAAATCCTTTATTCCCACTTGATAGATGGTGGAGAATCCAAAGTCTACGCCCGCGGCAAAGACTTTGCCGAATTTAACCCGGACCGCGTTGCCATGCAGGATGCTACAGCCCAGATGGCTCTTTTGCAGTTCACCACAGCGGGAAAAGCAAAAGTCGCGCTCCCCTCTTCCGTGCATTGCGATCATCTGATTACTGCTAAAGATGGCAAAGAAGCCGACCTTCCCCATGCACTTGATGAAAACAAAGAAGTTTACGGGTTCCTTTCTTCTGTTGCAGCCAAATACGGAATTGACTATTGGAAACCAGGAGCCGGCATTATCCACCAGGTTGTACTTGAAAACTATGCATTCCCCGGCGGAATGATGATTGGAACCGACTCTCACACGGTAAATGCAGGCGGCCTCGGTATGGTCGCGATCGGCGTCGGCGGAGCTGATGCTGTAGATGCAATGGTCGGTCTTCCTTGGGAACTCAAATACCCGAAGCTCATCGGCATTCACCTTACGGGCAAGCTCTCCGGATTTGCTTCTGCGAAAGACATTATTCTCAAAGTTGCAGGCATTCTCACCGTAAAAGGAGGAACCAATGCAATCATCGAATATTTTGGCGAAGGAGCACGTTCACTTTCTGCAACGGGCAAAGCGACTATCGCCAATATGGGGGCAGAAGTCGGTGCCACATGCAGCACGTTCGCCTACGACGATTCTATGGAGCGCTACCTTCGCGCCACAGGCCGAGAACTCGTCGCCGAAGAAGCGAATAAGATCAAGGAACACCTCAAGGCAGATCCGGAAGTGGAAGCAGATCCATCCAAATACTTTGACCGAGTGGTTGAAATCGACCTATCGACACTCAAACCTTACTACAACGGCCCATTCAGCCCGGACCGCGCTTACGCAGTTTCAAATATGCAGGAATCCCTCCAGGAATTTTCTTCTACTGATAAAGTAAGTGCCGCTCTCATTGGAAGCTGCACTAACTCCAGCTATGAAGATCTTTCTCAAGCGACATTCCTCATTAAGCAGGCATTGGATAAAGGACTTTCTCCGAAAATTCCCCTTATTATTAATCCGGGATCCGAACAAGTGTATTACACGGCGGAACGCGATGGATTCATCGATCTCTTCAAGCAATTCGGTGCGACGATCATGACGAACGCCTGTGGCCCTTGCATTGGGATGTGGGCCCGCCTCGGAGCCGAAAAGAAGGAAAAGAATTCCATCGTTCACAGCTTCAACCGCAATTTTGCAAAGCGGGCCGACGGCAATCCCAACACGCACGCTTTCGTCGCAAGCCCCCTTATGGCAGTTGTCGCCGCCCTATCCGGTTCGCTTCTCTTCGATCCGGAAAAAGACTTCCTCACAAACGATAAAGGTGAACAAGTAAAGCTGACTCCGCCCGCTAAGGAAGAACTCCCTCCCAATGGATTTGCCGTCAAGGATCCGGGCTATGTCGCTCCGGCAGAAGACGGCAGCAAGATCCAGATTGCGATAGACCCTTCGAGCAAGCGACTCCAACTTCTAAAGCCATTTGCCGCTTGGGACGGAAAAGACATTCAAGGTGCAAATTTGCTGATCAAGGCCAAGGGAAAATGCACTACGGACCACATTTCGATGGCGGGTCCTTGGCTCAAGTTCCGCGGGCACTTGGAAAACATTTCTAACAATATGCTCATCGGCGCTGTAAATGCGTTCAACGGGCAAACGAACCAAGTCAAAGGAAATGACGGCAGATTCTACGAAGTGCCCGCCCTCGCCCGCAAATACCGCGACGATGGCACAGGCTCCATCGTTGTCGGCGACGAAAACTATGGAGAAGGATCCAGCCGCGAACACGCAGCCATGGAACCCCGCTTTTTAGGAGTCAAGGCCGTAATTGTAAAAAGCTTTGCCCGCATACATGAAACGAACCTTAAAAAACAAGGAATGCTAGCACTCACATTCGCGATTCCCGCCGACTACGAAAAGATTCAAGAAGGCGATTTCTTCGACATTACGGGGCTCACCCGGTTTGCTCCAGGTTCGCACTTTACGCTGGTGATTCACCACGCCGACGGCACAAAGGATACGGCAGACCTCTGTCAAACCTATAACGCCCAACAATGGGAATGGTTCAAAGCAGGAAGCGCGCTCAACAAAATCCGCTCTATAAAGTAAAACAATAAATCCCGGTCGAAAGATCGGGATTTATTTTGCATCGGGCAAAATTGCGAATCAGAATTTCATCACGAGAATGGTAATATCATCCGCCTGAGGAGCTCCGTGAGCAAAAGAATTAAGCTCATCCAATAAGGCCAACCGGATTTCTTCAGAAGAAAGGGCCTGATGTTTTTCTACAAATGATTTAAGGCGCTCCAAACCGAACATAGCTCCTTCCATATTGGTGCATTCCGTAACACCATCCGTATAAAGGACAATTGTATCTCCGGGCAAGACCTGTAAAGATTTTTCGCGGATAATCTTGCTATTATCATCTATCATTCCCAAAGCGACGCCGCCACTTTTAATCGCATCCAAACGATTTTCCGCATAATGAAAATGCAAAATGTACTCATGGCCGCAGCTTGTATAGTGAAGGGACTTCTTGTTCGGATTCCATTCAAAGAAAAGAAGAGATGCGAACATATTCTCAGAAATATGCTGAGCAAGCTCTGCATTCACTTGAACGAGAGTTCGATAAGTATTTACAAAATAACGGCATTCGGCATGCAGAAAAGCATAAAGGGAGGTCATCACCATACCAGCAGGGACTCCCTTTCCAGAAACATCCCCGATGATAATCCCCAGACTTTCATTTGGAAGCTTTAAGAAATCAAAGTAATCGCCCCCGATTTCCTTTGCTGGCATCATCGATCCGGCAAGAGAAATTCCTTCAAAATCAGGAATTTTAGAAGGTAACAAACCAGCTTGAATGCGGTAACCCAATTGAAGTTCTGCTTGCGTACGGATTTGCGATTGGCGTTCCAAAGCGGCATCATGAGCTTTGAGGATCATCGTCGCATAATGGGCAAAATTGCGCACAAGATAAGCATCGCTTTCCGTAAAATAGCGTTCATAGAGTTTATTTTCTACGACCAAAACACCCAAAAGTTCTTGATCAAAATAAAGCGGTTCCAAAATAAGTGTGCGGATATTAGCCGCACGGCTGCCTAAGGAAAGAATGCGCCCATCCTGAGATGCATAAGGCACGTGGATTCCCATACGGGACATTCCGCATTCCCAAACAATATTCGTTCTATCATCAATATCACCGGAAAGGGCAATTTCCTTCAAAGCATCCACATGCGTAAAACTCATCTCATTTCCGCGAACTAGCGGGAAAAACACCCCGTGGAGTTCTACGCAGTGAAACTTTTGGAGTTTCGCATTCCACATATAGATAGCGGCGGACTTCGCTTCAATACCTTCCACTAGGTTTTGCAAATAATGGGAAAGAGAAGTGTGCAAATCGGAAAAGTCATGAACGGTGTCTCCCATTTTGGAAACAATCTGATGATTCAATAAGCGCTCTTCTTTAAACATTCTGATGGAATTATCCTTGAGATCAATCCACTTTACATACCGCCTGTAGAAAATGTAAGCGACCTCGCCCAAAAAGAGAAGGCGGAAGACAGGAAGTACGAGACAGGAAGAAAGGATGAAAAAGAAAAAAAGCAAGCGGAACCGGAATTTGGGATAACAAGAAGCATAGACATAAAGGCGTTCGTAATAAAACGCAAGCGCCACACTACACAAAAGCGAAGCGAAAAAAAGCGGCGGGGTCATGCAATAAGAAAAGATTATTTGCAAAACCGAAAAGAACAAAAAAGCAACAAAACCTTTTAATAGGAAAGGTTTCCGTTTGGATTCAGGGACTTTTGTATTTTCTTCGCGAACAAAAAGAATCAAGAGAACAAAGAAAAGGAAGAGATCAACAATGCGGATAACAGGAGTTAGCGTTACAAAGCGGGCAATGTAGCCTTCCCACAAGAAAAACACAAAAGAAAAAAGCAGCCAAACCCACTGCTTTTTCACTTGGGATTTTCCGTAAAACAGCAAAAGCATCACAAAAAGCGGAAAAGCCGATATGAGAGGAATCAACGGGTATAACAGAAGAGGTATCATCTAGCCCCTCCCTCTTGTCAATTGCAAGCGTACACGCCTAAAAATTTCAGGTCCAAAGAAAACAATGAAATTAGCGCAGGAAAGAAGCACGCACAGCGCCAATTGCCACGTACCAAAAAGAGCTATCTCCAAAATCAACAATACAAAAGCAAAAATGGAAAGCCATTTCATTTTGATCGGCAAAAGATAGAAGAGGTTTACCTCATAATTAGGGGAAAGCATCGCTATCGCAAAAAGAAAGGTCGTTTCAATCAGCATAAAGCTATCCACGGTAGTACTGAAGATAAATGAACCGAGGACTGTTCCACACCACGCAATAAGGAAATACAATGAAAATTTGAAATTTCCCCAACGCTTGCTCAACGTTCTAAAAATATAAAAAACAGCCCATAACACAAAAAGCATTACAAAACTATCGGACAGGGGAATTGCAAGAAAAGTTACGAGCCGCCAGACTTCCCCGCTTAATACAGCAGACGGATCCAACGTTAAAGAATTCAAGAGTTCCGGACGCCAAAATACAAGACTGAATCCAATTACTTGAAGAGCCACAAGAATCATCCCCAAATGCGGAATGGAAAGCCATTTGGCTTTCTTTTCTAATGAATCTATCCAAACTGGCAGAACTATCATCTTAGAGAATGCCTTTTGTTCAACACGGAATCCGTTTGAATTCAAAAAGATAATAAAGTTAGCTTGTACTTAGAAGCGTTCTGCGAAAATTTTAATCCATTTGCGATGGTTAAAGACAGGTTCATCCGCCATCATCTTGGCAATTTTTTTGCCAAATACAGTCGCCATCTTTGCAGGACTAGGAGTCATTCCAACCCGGCCTAAATCCAACCGGTCCGCATCATAACAGGAATCTATCGTCGCATCTTCCGTAAAAGGCTCTATCGTATGGTTGGCACAGGCGTGAATCAGCTTTTCAAAGCGGGCATCGTCCAAATTAAACAAATCACCGCGAAGTTTTTTGGCAAGTTCGGCACCGCGGGCTCCGTGTTCCTTGTCATAGCCGTCATCCATACGGCAAGAATCGTGCAAAAGCGAAAAAAGGCGAATCACGGTTTCATCTGCGTTTGTTTTCTTAGCAAGCAAAAGTCCGTTGAATTCCACTTGATGCCAATGGTCAATCCCATGTACCGTATATTCATCGGTCATACGGTGTGCATATATGAACTCTTCGAGTGCGGTATAGTCGATCTCGTCCATATTATTTGCCATAGTGATTTTTCAAATCCGTCAAAACTTGCAAAGCTTGAAGCGGAGTCATTTCCTCCGGTTTTAAACAACGGATTTCTTCTAATAAAAGTTGGGTATTTTCATCGGGAGGAGCAAAAATATCCGTCTGCGGACGGGACTTTATCTCTTCCTTGACCTTGGAATCGCTTGGATCAATCTGCTGCTTTTCAAGGCGCAAAAGAATTCTGCGGGCACGGCGCACCACTTCGGAAGGAAGTCCGGCCATCTCTGCCACATGAATGCCATAACTCGAATCGCAAGCTCCGGGCAGAATTTTGTGTAGGAACTCGAGCTTGTCGCCATTCTCCTTTACGGAAACTTGGTAATTCCCGGCGTGTTCCAACGTATCCGCAAGAGTCGTGAGTTCGTGGTAATGCGTTGCGAACAAAGTAATTGCTGCACGCTTCTCATCATTGTGGAGCGTCTCAAAAATAGCCCAAGCGATGGAAAGACCGTCGAACGTACTCGTTCCGCGACCAATCTCATCCAACAGCACCAAACTCTTGGCTGTTGCATTGCGAAGGATATTCGCAGTTTCAATCATTTCCACCATAAACGTGGAAAGCCCGCGAGAAAGCCTGTCGCTCGCCCCGACGCGGGTAAAAATACGGTCTACGACGCCGATTGTCGCCGAATCCGCCGGCACAAATGAACCAATTTGGGCCATGAGTACAATTAAACCCGTCTGCCGCAAATACGTTGATTTACCAGCCATATTCGGGCCGGTAATAAGCATTAGGCGATGTGCGGACGGAGAAAGAGTAACGTCATTCGGCACAAAAGGTTTGTCCGGATTTGCGGCGACAATTACCGGATGGAAACCTCCACGGATTTCAATGCCCGTGCCATCGAAAACTTTCGCCTGCGAATAATTCCGCTTGCGCGCAGCTACAGCCAAGCTATAAAAGACATCCACTTCGGCTACAGATTCGGCAATCCCCTGGAGGTCTGAACGCCAAGAATCAACCGTATCGCGGAGTGTGCAGAAAATGCGATATTCCTGATCGTGGATACGGCCTTCCGCGCTCGAAATGATATTTTCGCATTCCTTCATTTCAGGAGTAATGTAGCGTTCCGCATTTACCGTCGTCTGCTTGCGGATATACTCTGGAGGAATTTTCTCCAGGTGAATTTTAGAAACTTCGATGTAATAACCAAAAACCTTATTATAGCTCACCTTGAGCGAATTAATGCCCAAGCGCTCACGTTCTCGGGCTTCAAGGGAAGCAATCCATTCGCGGCGATCCTTGATTTCCGCATTCATGCGGTCGAGATCTGCATCTGCGCCTTCGCGGATCATCCCGCCTTCGCGCACTGTCATCGGAAGGTCGTCCCTGAGCATCTTGGAAATGGATTCGCCCTTGCCTTCTGCAGAAAGGAGCGATTCCAGAAGATCGTGGAACAACGGAGACTTGAGGGAAGACAGCGCCTCGGCGACTTTCACAGCTTTAGTGAGAGAGCGGCCCATACCCGAAAGATCGCGGGAATTGGCACGCCCGCTACCGACGCGGCCCATCAAGCGTTCCATGTCGAGAATTTCGCGGAGCGAGTCCTTGAGTTCATCGAGGACGATCGGATTTGAAACGAGCTCGGCAATCGCCGAAGAACGCTCTTCAATGCGCTTGACAGAAATGAGCGGGTGCGAAATCCACTCGCGGAGGCGCCTCCCGCCCATCGCCGTGACCGTATAATCCAAAACGGAAACAAGCGTACTTTGAGGATCGTCGGCATTGAGCGGGCGCACAAGTTCCAAATTGCGGAGCGTCGAAGGATCGAGCACCATATAATCGCCCAAATCCAGCAGTTCAAGCCGCGTAATATGTGAAAGCTCCGACTTTTTCTGGTCTATCAAATACCAGAGAATCGCGCCGGCAACGCGGGTCTTGTCCGTCTGTTCATCAAGCCCTAAAGATTCGAGCGTGCTCGACTTGAAATGAGAGAGGAGCACTTCCGCCGCGTTTTTCAGATCGTACACGTCCGGCGACACCTCGGTCACAAGAACATTTTCACCGCGGGCAAAATCCATAATGCTCTTAGGAAGCTCCACACCCTGAGGCACGAGAATTTCCTTGGGCATACGGCGCGCAACTTCGCTTTCAAAATTCTGAAGCCCGGCCTTGGAAACGGCAAAATAGCCGGTAGTCACATCGGCAAAAGCAAACGCAATAGCGTTTTTCAAAGGGAGAACCGCGCAGAGGTAGCTTGCCTCTTTCGCATCCAGATTGTTCTCGCTCATCGCGGTGCCCGCACTAATCACTTCAACGACAGCGCGCTTTACAATACCCTTGGCGAGCTTCGGATCTTCAACCTGTTCGCACACGGCCACCTTGTAGCCCGCGGCGACCATCTTCGGAAAATACCTATCGGACGCATGGTGCGGAAATCCGCAAAGCGGCGTCTCGCCCGAAGCGCCATTATTGCGGCTGGTAAGCGTCAGTCCTAGAATTTTAGATGCAATTTCAGCATCTTTCTCAAAAAGTTCAAAGAAATCGCCCATTCTGAAGAAAAGAATGCAATCGGGATTCTGGGCCTTAATCTCGTAATATTGGAGCATCAACGGAGTACAACTCACGGCGTCCCCATCGAAAGTTCAATTTGCGAAGGATTGGAAGGAACCTGCTGATCCAGATTTTCAGGCATGGCCTCGCCGGCTTTTTCCTCTTTCTTCGCATATTGGGGCACAAGTTCGTTCGCATTGATCAGATCTTGGAATTCGCGGAGTCGCGGCAAATCTTCTGGAATCTTGTTGATGCCGAAGTATTTAAGGAAATCATCCGTGGTCACATACGTATAAGGATTGCCGACAGTCTCTGCGCGCGCGCCCAAAGCGATGAGCTTCTTTTCAAGGAGGCTTTTGAGAGGCGCATCACAAGAAACACCGCGGACCTGTTCCAAAGCGGCACGGGTAATGGGTTGTTGGTAAGCGACCACGGCAAGCGTTTCGAGAGCCGCCTGTGAAAGTCGCCGGGCATTGGCATCCGGGAAAAGTTTGCGGACCCAAGGATAATACTTAGCACGGGTGCGGAAGCGGTATCCCCCCGCCTGATCCACAATTTCAAACGGAGAATCGATCTTGTTCAAATTTTCATTTGCCACGCGGAGCGCATCGGAAACTGCTTTTGCATCGAGGAAATCGCCGACAATTTCCTTGAGCTTTTTAAGGGACACCACATCCGGGGACGCAAAAACAAGAGCTTGGACAATACGGGCAAGGTCTTCACTGGACTCAATTTTAGGGAGTTCGGCGGGTACCTCCGCTTCAACATCTACTTCTTTGGGAGCTTCATCTGCCATACCATCAATGTAAGAATTTTCGCTCATTCCGTCTTACCCAAAAGCGCCACCACTCGGGCGTTTTTCTATTTTACAACCCGCATACTTCAAGAGGTACCTATTATGAAAGAACTTCGTTCCAAAAAGACAATCGAAGGCCGCGAAATGGCAGGAGCCCGTGCGCTCTGGATCGCGACCGGAACCAAAGCCGAAGATTTCGGCAAGCCAGTCATTGCCGTCGTCAACAGTTTTACGGAGTTCGTCCCCGGTCACGTACATCTCCGCGAAGTCGGAAAAATCGTCGCCGACGAAATCAAGAAAGCGGGCGGAATTCCCAAGGAAATGAATACCATCGCCGTCGATGACGGTATCGCAATGGGCCATGACGGAATGCTCTACAGCCTACCCTCCCGCGACCTCATCGCCGACAGCGTCGAATATATGGCGAACGCCCACCGCGTAGACGGCATGGTCTGCATCAGCAACTGCGACAAAGTCACTCCGGGAATGCTAATGGCGAGTATGCGCCTGAACATCCCGGCGATATTCGTCTCCGGCGGTCCCATGGAAGCAGGTCACGTCACCACCAAGGACGGAAAAGACCGCGCGCTGGACTTAATCGATGCGATGATCGACTCCGCAGACCCGAACGTCACAGATGAAGAATCCAAGGCGATCGAAGACAACGCCTGCCCCGGCTGCGGAAGTTGCTCGGGAATGTTCACCGCGAACTCCATGAACTCGCTGACGGAAGCCATCGGGCTATCTCTCCCGGGGAACGGTACAATCGTTGCCACCAACGCAGAACGCAAAAAGCTCTTCAAAGAAGCCGGCAAGCGGATCGTCGACCTCTGCCACCGCTATTATGACGAAGACGACGAAAGCGTGCTCCCGCGCGCAATCGCCTCCAAGGACGCCTTCGAAAACGCCATGCGCTTGGACATCGCCATGGGCGGAAGCTCCAACACAGTGCTCCACCTTTTGGCCGTCGCACAGGAAGCTGGCGTCGACTTCACAATGAAAGATATCGACAAACTCTCCCGCACCACGCCTTGCATCTGCAAAGTCGCCCCCACAGTCCATAACATCCACGTCGAAGACGTAAACCGCGCAGGCGGCATCATCGGAATCCTCGCGGAACTCGACCGCATAGGGCTCATCCACCGCGATGCATTCACCGTGCATGAAAAGACCATCGGCAAAGCAATCAACAAGAACGATGTGATGAAAAAAACGGGCACCGCCATCAAAAACCGCTACCTCGCAGGCCCGGGGCGCAAATTCAACATCAAGGCGTTCTCCCAGAACTTTCACTACGATTCCCTCGACTTGGACCGTGCAAACGGCGCCATCCGCGACGGCGAACACGCCTACTCCAAAGACGGCGGTCTCGCAGTACTCTATGGTAACCTCGCAACTGACGGATGCATCGTCAAAACGGCGGGCGTGGATGAAAGCATCCTCACCTTCACCGGAAAGGCGGTCGTGTTCGAAAGCCAAGAAGACGCCGTCACGGGCATTCTCGGCAAGAAAGTAAATGCAGGCGACGTCGTCGTCATCCGCTACGAAGGTCCGAAAGGCGGCCCCGGAATGCAAGAAATGCTCTACCCCACAAGCTACCTCAAAAGCATGGGCTTAGGCAAAAGCTGCGCACTCCTCACCGACGGGCGCTTCTCCGGCGGAACCAGCGGACTCTCCATCGGCCACGCAAGCCCGGAAGCCGCCAACAAGGGCAACATCGGGCTCGTCCGCACCGGCGACACCATTGAAATCGACATTCCGAACCGCAAGATCAACGTCGGTCTCACCGATGCAGAGCTAGACCTTCGCCGCAAGGAAATGGAAGCCCGAGGAGACAAAGCCTGGAAACCAGAAAACCGCAACCGCGTCATTTCAAAAGCGCTCCAAGCTTACGCAGCAATGGCGTCCAGCGCCGACAAAGGCGCCGTCCGCGACCTATCCCTCATCGGAAAATAGGAATAAACTAATTCCAAAGCGATAGGTTGAAATAATTCCTATAGCCTAATATTTCCGACGAAGCGTCGGGCGCATTCAAACCCGAATACGTTCGATGTTACAAACAAGTTAAAGAAGCCCGCAGCAATGCGGGCTTTCTATTTCAAGGGCACCTCTAAAAACTGCTTTGGTTAAGTCAACTGCATGCAAATCGAGCGCAGCAAAGACAAGCTTGCTTGTCTTTATTGCCGAGATGCAGCTGCGGACGATAACATCGTCCAAATTGAGAGTCGCACTCAAGCTTGCTTGAGCATGACCGAAATGCAGGCGATGACGCAAAGCGTCAATACCACGCAAGGTGAGTGTCGCACAACCGAGCTTGCTTGGTTGTATAACCGCCGCAGGGGTAACGCGGAAGCGTACATACTCTCTGTATTGATGCCTTCGGCATCCGCGTCGGCAACTCAGGTCATGATAGCGAACGCGTTCGCTACCTGCGATTCTCGGCTTGAACGCTTTTCTCCACTTTG
>Ga0172378_10001357_pt1 | contig 22535 bp, 20 predicted proteins | sample GrowelOW332metaG_FD_119755 | JGI IMG/M metagenome (GOLD analysis project Ga0172378, IMG submission 119755) | Groundwater microbial communities from an aquifer near a municipal landfill in Southern Ontario, Canada - Pumphouse #3_1 metaG | ecosystem: Environmental > Aquatic > Deep subsurface >... | reverse complement strand
GCCGGGCCCTTTCTTTTTCCTTCCTGTTTTTGTTTTCGGTTTTCAATGACCGAAGATCTTCGTGGAGCGTGCTCCTCGTGGATGTTTGGTTATTTGTTCCGGTGGCCACAGCAAGGCGGACATACCCGTTCCCATCCCGAACACGGTCGTCAAGCGCCTTCGCGCCGATGGTACTGCGGTTCTTCCGCGGGAGAGTAGGTAGCCGCCGGAATTTTTTTTATCTTTTTCCTCTGACAATATCTGGTGATACTGAATTCCTTGTGGCAACAGAACGAAAGAACGGGTATACTTGCCGGTGAGGAAGCACATGATCCGATTCTACAAACCTACCATTCGAAGAAAAGACATGAACGCCGTCCTGCAGACGATGGTGGACGAAAAGATTGGCCCGGGAGAACGCAAACGGCAATTTGCCGGATTGCTTTCCCAGCAGTTGGGCAAATCGCACTGCGTCCCTCTTCGTTCGTATGTCGACGCGATCCGTTTGTCCTATGTGGCATGCCAGGTCGGCAACGGCTCTCTGGTGGGTATGAGCGTGCTCTCTCCGGAAATCCATCGGTACGCGGCGACGATGCTCGGCGCATCCGTTCTTCTCGGGGATGTGGACCCCGCTACAGGGTGTCTCTCCGCAGATGAAGCGAAACGCCTGGAAGGGGAAGGGTGCTGCTGCGTCATCCTTGATGAACCGGTGGGCATGATTCCCTACCAACAGGATTATTCCTCGCTTTCCGTTCCTCTGATTGAAGATGTCACCCAAAGCATCGGTTCTGTGTATGATACGGAGAAAGCGGGATTACGGGGAAAGATCCTCGTCTCCGCGTTCGAGGAACCGGATGTGATCAGCGCGGCGGGGGGTGCGGCCATTCTGACCAATGACCAGAAGATCCGCGACGCGGTGCTTTCGTCCATCGCCAGCGTCCGGCCGTTCATGGAACTGCCGGATCTCAACGCGGCGTTGGGGATCATCCAATGTGAGACGTTTCCGGAACAATTGGAGAAACGGCGGACGTTCTACCGGTTGTTCCAGAAAGGATTGCTGAAGACCCACCACAAGCTGTTCGGCATCACCAACCCGGAATTCGAGATCAACGGCTACGGGTTCGCCGTCCAGCTTGATTCGAAGATTGAAGAGGTGATGGATTTCGCCACCCGCTATCAAGTATCGACACGAAGAACGTTCGCCTCGTGCGTCGGTGCCGACAAGGTGGAGGATTTCGACCATTTCCCTGTGGCGATTCCTGCCATCCTCCGGTGTGTCTCGTTTCCCATTTACCCGTTCATCAGCCAGGCAGACAGTGATGTGCTGCTGAAAGTAATCTCCCATCTCCCATAAAGGAACATGTCATGGTAACCCATATCCTGATCATCGCGAACTGGAACAAACCGGAAAGCCATCCGCTGGCGGCGGAGATTTCCCGTTACATCATCAGCAAAGGGCTGATCTGTTCCATTTCCATCACGTCGGACGACGTCAGGGATCTGATCGTGCCTCCTGGCACCGATCTTGCCATCAGCCTTGGCGGTGACGGGACGGTGCTGTACTGCGCCCGGTTCCTGCATGATCTGGGAATCCCCATCATGGCGGTGAACCTGGGCACATTCGGGTACATCACCGAAGTGGGCAAGGATGAATGGAAGGAAGAGCTTGAGTTGTTCCTTGCCGGGAAGACCAAACTCTCACGCAGGCTGATGATCCGGGTGGAAGTGGTCCGCCAGGGCCGGAAAGTGTTCCAGTGCCATGGACTGAATGAGATGGTGGTCACCTCCAGCGGCATCAGCAAGGTGGTGAACCTCTCCGTAAACATGGATGGGGTGTTCGGCGGGATCTTCCGCGCTGACGGCATCATTGTCGCAACCCCGACCGGATCCACCGGCTACAGCCTGGCGGCCGGCGGTCCGATCCTGGACGCCGGTCTGTCCGACCTGATCGTCACTCCGGTCTGTCCGTTCACCCTGTCCAACCGGCCTTTGGTCGTTGACGGGGAGACGGAGATCTCTTTGGAAGTGTTGCCCAAACAACGGACCGGTCTGATGCTGACGGTGGACGGACAACAGAATTTTCCCCTCCATGAAGGGGATGTGATCACCGTGGAGAAGGCGCGCAGCAAAGCGTTGATCGTCTCCAGCGGCAAACGCTCCTACATCGAGGTGATCAGGGAGAAACTCCACTGGTCACGGGGAGGGTTCCATGCTTGAAAGCCTTTCCATCCGACATTACGCGCTCATCGATGACGCCCAGATCGAATTCGGTCCGGGTGTGACCGTCCTGACCGGTGAGACCGGAGCGGGGAAGTCAATCATCATGGGGGCGCTTTCCTTGCTGTTGGGGGACAAGGCGGAAAACCAAGTGATCCGCACCGGTTGTGACTCCGCATCGGTCAGCGCCACCTTTTCGTTCACCAATCCCTGGGAAGCGCTCCGTCACGCGTTGGATGAGATGGGGCTCTCCCTGGAAGACGGGGTTTTGGTGCTCTCCCGGACGTTGAAATCCAACGGACGGTCGACGATCACCATCCAGGGCGTGGCGAAGACCCGCTCGGAACTTGCTCTGCTTGGATCCCTTTTGGTGGATGTCTCCGCCCAACGTGACCATCAAAGCCTGTTTCTGCCCGCCAAACAACGCGATGTGCTGGACGCTTACGCCAGGGATGAAAAGGAACGCGTCGCCTATCGCACCCATTGGGATGCGTTGCAGGGACTCCTTCGGGAGAAGGATGAACTGACAACGGCGCTGAAGGACGCGGTACGGGAGACGGACTATCTTTCCTTCGCCGTCCAGGAGATCGAACACGCCGACATCAAGGACGGTGAGGATGAGGCGGTTGCCGAGGAAGTCCGGGTCGCCGGCTCGTACGAACAGATTCATACCCGTCTGGAGACGGTGGAGTCGCTGTTGGGCGGGGAGGGTGAGAGCAGGGGTGCGGTGCTTTCCCTGAAGGACGCGGCCAGGGAGATGAACGGCGCATCCCGTCTGGATGCTTCCCTTGCCGAATTGGCATCCCGATTGGAGAGCGCGTCCATCGAATGTGATGATATCGCCGAGACCATCCGCGACCGGCTGGGGCGGATGCGCTTCAGCCAGGAGAAGCTGGATGAACTGCAGGCGCGCCTTTCCCTGTTGCAACGACTGAAAAAGAAGTATGGACCGACGCTCTCCGATGTGCTTGCGTTTCTTGACGCATCCCGCCGGAAGCTGGACGCAGGTCTTCACGGACAGGAACGCCTGTCCGTGATTGAGAAGCGGATCATTGACGAGGAACACCAGTTGGCTGCGGCCGCTGAGGCGCTTACGTCCCGTCGGATGGCTGCCGCCAAGGACCTGGCAGCCAAGATCCAGAAAAACCTGCGTGTGTTGGGGATGGAAAAAGCGGTGTTCACCATTTTGGTGCAGCCTGCGGAGCGTTCCGCCTGGGGGGCTGATGACATCTCCTTCTCCCTGTGCGCCAACCCCGGCATGGAAAGCCGACCCATCGCGGAAGTGGCCAGCGGAGGCGAATTGTCCCGTGTCCTGCTGGCGTTGAAGACCACGTTGGAAGCGGATGATGAGGTGGGTACGCTGGTGTTTGACGAGATTGACGCCGGCATCGGAGGGGCGGTGGCGCTTTCCGTCGGAGGACAGCTTGCCCGTCTTGGAGCCGGGCACCAGGTGATCGTCATCACCCACCTGGCTTCCATCGCCGCCATGGCGAACGGACACCTGGTCGTTTCCAAAGAAGTGGAAAACGGCGCTTCCTATACCCATATTCGTCCGGTACACGGGGATGAACGGGTCAAGGAGATCGCGCGGATGCTCAGTGGCGATACGTCAGAGATCAGCCTTGCGCACGCTCGAGTGTTGGTGCAAAGTTCAGGTCATATCCTAGATTCCTGACTTCCTCCGAGCAGGTTCCGCAGAGGGCGGGGAAGATCACTTCCTGCAACTGTGTCAGATCTGGTTGGACGCCTTCTGCGCGCACCATGGAAAGAAACTCCTTCAGAGCGACGGCGAATTCGTCGTCGATTGTATTGTTTCGTCCCATCAGTACTTGGGTGATCACCGAAATGCCGAAATTGACCAATGCGGCAAGCCGTTCCTTGTCCACAGCCCGACGGGAGTGCGAGACGAAACGGGTCAGGCGGAAGAACGCCTCCTTCACTTCCATCCAATTGTCCTGCCGGTAACGGAGGAAGATGCTGACCAAGGCGTTGAACGCCAGCCCCATGGTCTGAACCTCCACCAAAGGATCCATCGGATAGGGGCTGTCATCGGCGAAATATCCGAATTTCTGGATTTCATCGGCGATGCGCATGATGTCTTCGTAGGGAAGGGTGGCGAAATCCATCCCGACTTTCTTGTTGAAGTAGATGAACATCGATTGCGGGATGGATGCGTTGGTAACCGTCTGTTGGGAGATTTTCTTTCCCATCCGGTCGGTGATCGTCACCACCAGGTTGATGATCCCGGACCCTTGGGGTGATTTGTCTTCCACGTAGGCGTTCCAATGGGTCAGCAACTCCGTGTCGTACAGCAGGAACGCCGGACCGTCGGCCGATTCCAACAGGTAGTTCCCATACCGTTTCTCCCCATCTCCGAACCGGGCGGCGAGATGGAAGAACAATGTCGCTTCCGTCATGCCGGACAGCTGCATCCATTCCTTCGCGGCGATGGTCATGCCGTTGCCGTCCTGGGGACGGTTGCATTTGGCCTGCTGCAGGTCGATCAAAAAGGAAGGAAGCACCGCTTCTCCGGTCAGCTCCTGGTACAGGGAGACGGACATCAGCGCGTAGGCGATGTTCTGACGAGGCTCGATGCCTCCCAGGTCGGAGAAGAACCAACCGCAACTGGTGAACGAATACATGGAGAACATGTAGCAGACGAACATACCGGCAAGTTCCTGCCGGTTCGCCTCATCAAACGGATGGGTTTCGTTCAATTGGTCCAGGAACGCATCCATCGTCATCTGCTTCGCGGCGACCGGTCCGAAGTGGGAGAGGATATGGTGCAGGTCCACTCCTTCCCCAAACACCCGGCCGACCGTTTCCTGGCAGAGCTCCATCACCTTGGCGTGCATGGTGCGGAACGCCGTGCGAAGGGGAAGGCGCCATTTCTGGTTCCAGCCTTCCTCACCTCCGGTGTGGCAACCACAGTCCTTGTACCAACGGGAAACGCCATGGACACAGGACCATGAGGTTCCTTTGTCGTCTTCTCCTGGCAGAAGGACGGCGTGCCGCTTGGCCGGATGATTGGCCAGATAGGTGGCATAATTGGTAAAGGTGAAGTCTGACCGGCTCTCCACTTTCTTGATCAAGGCGCAGAGGGCCATGTCACCGAACGGTTCATGATGTCCGTAGATCTCCCCGTCGGTGGCCGTATGGATCAGACGGGTGTTGTCGCTTGCCTTGATGGAAAGCAGCTGGTTGTACAGATTGTCGGCGTCCCGGAGCAGATGCCCGAAACTGATGCCTCCGGCAAGACCTGGATGATAGAAGAACGCGCTGACGGTGCCGCCTTTCTCTCCGGTAAGGATGAACGGCTCGTCGTAGGGAGCCGGTTTGCCGGAGAGATCGATCATGTCGCCATGGGAATCCTCGACGCTTTTGCACTGCCACGGTGAGAGAATGACGAACTTCACGCCACAGGAGGAGAGGATGTCGATCACCGCAGGGTTGATCGCCGCCTCCGGGCACCACAGCCCTTCGCTGTCACGTCCGAACCAGGTACGGAACGCCTCCAGCCCCCATTCCACCTGGATCCGGGCATCTTCGGGATCATCCAGCGGAAGAATGGTGTGGTTGAACCCCTGGGCGATGGCGTTGCCGTGTCCAAGCCGTTTTACGCTGTCTTTGTCCGCCTGGATGATCGCCTCCATGGTGGCGGGATGGTTCTCCTCCATCCAGGAAAGAAGGGTCGCTCCGAAGTTGAAGCTGATATGTGCGTAGTTGTTGCTGATGCTCTCGATCTGACCGGTCGAGTTGAGGTATCGGCTATGCGCGTTTGCCCGGTAACAGGAAGCCCAGATGCGTTCGTTCCAGTCACGATACGGAGCTGCGCTGTCCTGCACCTCAACGATGTCCGTCCTGGGGTTTTCCCGGGGCGGCTGGTAAAAGTGGCCATGGAGGATCAAATCTGTCGGGTATGTCGTTGGAGTATTCATGAGTATTTGTTTTCCCATCATACCATGAAGCGATGCGCTTGTCTGCAATTCCTTTGTCGTTTTGCTGTATACTGCCCGCATGAACAAATCCTGGAATGCGCAAGAGTACCAGAACCAATGCATGTTCGTCCCTTCTTACGGGAAGGGATTGTTGCCTTTGATGGGGGATGTACGGGGAAAGACGGTGTTGGATATCGGATGCGGCAGTGGAGTTTTGACTGAGGAAATCCACAAGATGGGGGCCGTCGTCCACGGCATCGACGCATCGGTTTCGATGATCGCGTTGGCAAAGTCCCAGTTTCCCGATCTTGACCTGAGCGTCGCCGATGCGTTGTCCCTTCCGTTTCAGGACGCCTTCGACGTGGTCTTCTCCAACGCCGTCTTCCACTGGGTGGAAGGGGGAAAGCAGCAAACGTTGCTCAGCGGGGTGCGGAAGGCGCTCCACCTTGGCGGGACGCTGGTGTGTGAGATGGGCGGAAAAGGATGCGGGGAATCGGTGCACCATGCCTTGTCCGAGGGGTTCGCCCGTCGGGGTTTCCATTATGTGCATCCGTTCTATTTCCCCAGCATCGGGCAGTACGCCCCGATTTTGGAGGCATGCCACCTGCAACCAGTGTTGATGCAATGGTTTCCCCGGCCGACGAAGATGAACGGTCGTGACGGGCTGAAGAACTGGATCTCCATGTTCGTCACCGCGCCGTTCGCCGGCATGGAAGAAGAGATGCGCCAAACCATCATCCAGGAGGCGGAAGACCGCCTCCGGAATCAGTTGTTTGATGGTACGGACTGGATCATCGACTACACACGGCTCAGGGTCGTCGCCACGGCCGTCTGACCGCTATCGCTGCGTCCAGTATTTCTTCGGCACGGGGTCGCATCCGTCCCAGATGATCTGCCGGAAGTGGGTGGGGTCGGTGTTTCCCTCCGTGTTGAGGAACAGGATGTGGCTGTCAGGCCCGATCCCCAGGGAATCGACCAGTTCTTCAGCTTTCGGCTCGGTCATCAGAGAGTAGAACGCCCCAAGCGTGATTGCCCCGCTTTCGCCGCTGATGATGAACTCGTCCCCCTTGAGCGGAACGGCGTAGATACGCATGCCACGCGCCGCCACGTAATCGGGAACCTTCATGAACACGTCGGCGTCTTCCTTCAAAATACCCCAGGCAAGCGGACTGGGATCCCCGCAGGCCAGGCCCGCGCAGATGGTGTCCAGATCCCCGGTCACCGAATGCGGTTTGCCGTCATTGGCAAGGGCGGATGCGTAGATGCACGCCGCCTTCTCCGGTTCCACCACGACGCATTTGGGCGGATTGTCCGGGAACAGGGCGTGATAGAACCCGACGACGGAGGCCGCCAAGGCTCCGACGCCTGCCTGGACAAACACGTGGGTGGGCTTGATCAACCCAAGTCCGGACAGTTGTTCCTGGGCTTCCAGCAGCATGGTGGTGTAGCCCTGCATGATCCAGGTGGGGATTTCCGTATAGCCGTCCCACGAAGTGTCGCTGATGATCTCCCAACCATATTTCTTGGCGTCAATGGCGATCTGCCGGACGGCGTTGTCGTAGTTGCCGGGAATCACCTTGACCGTCGCGCCATAACTCTTGATGGCGTTGATCCGTGCCTGGGACGTTTCGCTGTGGACGTAGATGACGCATTTGTGCCCCAGTTTTCCCGCAGCCCAGGCGATGCCCCGTCCATGGTTGCCGTCCGTCGCGGCGGCGAAGGTCAACGTGCCGGTCTTCGCTTTGGCTTCCGGGCTGGTCAGATAGGCATAACTCATTTTCTCGTCGCTGATGCCCAGCCGTTTCTGCAGGAACCGGAACAGGGCGAACGAGCCTCCCATCACCTTGAAGCTGTTCAGCTCCAGGCGCTGTGACTCATCCTTCACGTAGATTCCGCCCACTCCGAGCATGTGCGAGAGGGAGGGGAGGCTGACCAGGCGGGTGAGATTGTACCCGGGAATCTGGCGATGGAACGCCCGCGCGATGCGGGCCGTTTCGATGGGGAACATCGCCTTCGCCTGGGTGATGTCCTTGTGCTGATGGCTCCTGATGATCCAGGAAAAATCCAATTGCTCTGTTTCCATAGGTTGTTGTCCTTCTTGGTTGGTCATTCTATCATAGAATGGAATCAGAAAGTTTTCAATATGCTCAGTATCAAAAAGAAGAATTGCTCATATCATCAAAAAGTGTGAAAATATCTGAAAAATACCGTGATTCGTGTGATAGCGTGTAACTACCGTGGAACGCTTGTGCGGAATCAGCCCCCGATGACTGAATTGTTGACTAGTTCTTGCTTTTTCCCTACAGTTATCGTAACAACACACAAGGGGAACGCCACATGGTTTTGATTCATCTGGAATTGTTGTCGGACGCTGAACTTCGGTACATCGCCCGACAGGAAGGCTTTTCCGATTGGGAGAGTCTGGACCGCGATGAGCTGATCGAGCAACTCCAGGAAAAATATGAGGATGAAGACGACCAAAACCCGATCGCGCGGGATACGGTAAGCCAGAAGCGTTTCCTTACATCATTGACCGACTTTGGTTCTCCCGACAAGAAGAACGGCATGCTTCCCGGACTGGAAGAGTTGCCGAAAGCCTATAACGAGACTTCCGTCCATCTGCTTCTGCGTGACCCCCAATGGGCGTACGCCTACTGGTCCCTCTCCGCGGCGACCAGGACGGAGATCACCTCCGAGATGGAGAACCCGGAATTGCTTCTCAGAGTTTCGATGCATGATCCCCAGAGTGGGGAGAAAGCTTCGTTCGACATCTCCATCGGCCTTGCCGATGACCAGTGGAACATCAACCTGCCCCGGCTGGGGGGCGTATACGGTGTCTCGATCCTCTGGCGCAAGGCGGATGGCTCGACCATTACGCTTGCCCAGTCAAAAACAGTTGAGACGTTCCCTTCCTATTGGGAGGAACACTACGACGAGATCTCGATGGACAAGGACAAGTTCAACGTGATGTTCTCGTCGGTGCTCTCCAATGAAGGGGAGGTCGCCGATAATCCGATGCTTCGTTCCGTGGCGCGGATCCTGAGCAAAGGGGTGCTTGAATCATGAAACCAACCAATGTCGCCATTGTCCTCAACGCCCATCTGCCGTATGTCCGTCATCTGGAGTATCCTCGCTTTCTTGAGGAAGACTGGTTGTATGAGGCGATCAGCGAGACGTATCTTCCGCTGGCGCGGATGCTGGCACGGATGGCCCATGAGCATTATCCCGTCAAACTGACCATCAGCATGAGTCCCACGCTGACCTGCATGCTTGCCGACGAACCACTGCAGCAACGGTTCATCTCCTATCTGAACATGCACAGGGAGCTGGGGGAGAAAGAAGTCCGCAGGACGGAGACGGAGCAGCCTGAATACGCCGAAATGGCCCGGTGGTACCTGAACCGGTACCAGCAGAACCTGGATGATTTCGAGGCGTGCGGGCACAACATCCTTACCCTTTTCCGCAGGTTGGAGGAGGAAGGGGTGGTGGAGTTGATCACCACCTGCGCCACCCATGCATACCTGCCGTTGTATCAGGAATATCCCCAGGCGATCAACGCGCAGATCGAACTGGGCATCCAGTCCCATCTGAACGCGTTCGGCCATATCTCACGTGGCTTCTGGCTGCCGGAGTGCGGATACTTCCCCGGTCTTGAACAGTATCTGAAAAGCAAAGGGGTCTCTTGGTTCCAGACGGCCAGCCAAAGCATGCTGCTCTCTCCGGACAAGGTGGAGGACGGTACGTTCCGTCCGGTGCGCTGCCCCAACGGCCTGGTGGCGTTTCCCCGGGACTATGAAGCGACCAGTCTGGTGTGGTCCAACACCAGCGGGTATCCGTGCGATCCCCGCTACCGTGAGTTCTACCGGGATATCGGCTATGATCTTCCGATGGACTATATCGGTCCGTACGTCGAAGAAGATGGAAACCGTATCTTCACCGGATTCAAGTACTGTGCCATCACCGGGGCGGGCAATGAGAAACGGCCGTACCGGCTTTCCGAAGGAAGGATGCTGGTCAAGGAACACGCGGCGAATTTCCTGTACAACATCACCAACAAGAACTCCCGCATCGCCCGGACGATCGGCATGGATCCGCTTTCCACGCTCTGTTTTGACTGTGAGCTGTTCGGTCACTGGTGGTTCGAAGGCATCGATTGGCTGGAGGAAGTGCTCCGCCAGGGATGCCAGGGAGAAAACCACGTGGCGTTCATCACCCCCACACAGTTCCTGGAGTCAAATCCCGATCTGGAGACTGCGCGGCCGGCATTCTCATCCTGGGGGCAGGGCGGGTTCAGTTCCACCTGGCTTGATGGATCGAACGCGTGGGTGTACCGGCACATCCACCAGAGTCTGGAGCGGATGGGCGAACTGGCCGAGCGTTTCCCTGACCAGATCAGCCTGAAACGGCGCTTCCTCAACCAGGCGGCCCGCGAAGTGTTGCTTGCCATGGACAGCGACTGGCCGTTCATCATGTACCACCGCACCGGCGGGGCGTATGCCCAGAAACGGCTGGAAGAGCATCTGCAGAACTTCAACGTGGTGTACAGCAACATGTGCAAGAACGCCGTGAACACCGAATGGCTGGTCAAGGCGGAGAAGAAGGATGTGATCTTCAAGGACATCGATTACAACATCTTCGCCCCCAAACGCCACTGAGCGCACCCTTCTTTCAATGAGCCCCCAGGTGGGGCTCTTTTTTTTGTCTCTGTTGGCGCCAGAGTTTCTCTTTTTCCGTCTATTTTCTCCTCTGTGTAAACTTTCGTTAAGTGGAAAAGTCGCGATTTCTCTCGGACAACCGGAAAAACGCCCATGACCATCCTTGTGCCTTGGTGGGGCGAAGTGTAGATTATTGGTAGAAAGTGGGAGAAAATCCCATTTTGTTGGCGTATCAAGAGGAGATTGTGGGAAGATGCTGACGGGTGAATTCAGAGTCACCATTGACGAAAAAGGCCGCATTCTCATCCCGTCCCGGCTTCGGGTGGAGATGGATGGGGACGGTCTGTACGTCACCCGCGGTCTGGAGAATTGTCTTTGGATGTTCCTTCCCCAAGGTTTTGAAAACCTGATGCGCACCATCATCAACGGACCGGGAGCGGTGTTCAACGCCAACAGAAGGTTGCTCCAACGGAACATCATCAGTCCCGCCCAGCTCTGTGAAATTGACCGCAGCGGGAGGATCAACATCCCGCCGACACTCCGTGAGTTCGCGAAACTGGAATTGAAGGAGGAGTGCACCCTGCTCGGCTCGGGAACCTATCTTGAGTTGTGGAACACGACGGCGTTTGACGCCTACCTGACGGCGATGGATCCGAAGTTCACCCAGGCCGCCCAGGAATTCGGCGATACCTTGGGAGGTGTGTGATGGAATTCGTCCACTATCCCGTGATGCATGCCGAAGTGCTCTCATATCTGGTACCCACCCGGTCCAACGCCGAGATGGTCGACGCGACCACCGGGGAGGGCGGGCACACCAAACTGTTTCTGGAGACTTATCCGGATCTGCACGTCACCGGTCTTGACCGGGATGCCGGCATCCAAAAGAAAGCCATCGAGCGGCTCAAGCCGTTCGGAGCGCGCTTCACCCCGGTGAACACGTGGTTCGACACGTTCTTCACCGACTACCACGGGCCTCTGCTCGATCTGGTGCTGTTTGACCTGGGAATCTCCTCCTATCACTTTGAAGAATCGGAACGGGGCTTCTCGTTCCTGAAGGATGAGTCGCTTGATATGCGGCTGGATACCACGGCGGCGAAAACCGCCGCCGATGTGGTCAACGGATATGACGAACAACGGCTTGCCGATGTGATTTGGAAGTACGGTGAAGAACGGTACTCCCGACGCATCGCGAAAGCCATCGTTCTGGCACGCAAGCGTGGCGGAATACGCACGAGCAACGAACTTGCCCAGATCATCTGGGAAGCCGTCCCTCCGCCGTACCGGTATGGACACATCCATCCGGCGACACGCTCGTTCCAGGCGATCCGCATCGAGGTGAACCAGGAATTGGACCGCATCACGCCGGCAATCCGCGGGGCGGTGGCCGCCCTTCGGTCCGGAGGGAGGCTGGCGGTCATCAGCTTCCATTCCCTGGAGGACAGGCCGGTGAAATGGCTGTTCCGGGAACTGGCACAAGGTGAGGCGCCAACGGTACGTATCCTGACGAAAAAACCGGTGGTGCCCAGTGAAACGGAAGATGCGGAAAACGCACCGTCACGGAGCGCAAAGCTGCGCGTCGTGGAAAAAGTGTAGGAGGACGACATGAATTCGTTGATCGATCGTGATTTTGATGTGAATGACATTTCGCAACCCATAGAGAAGGGCCATGAAGCCACCGTCTCAAAGTTCAGTCATGCCGTCGCCATCGCGATGCTGGTCTTCATCTTGGCGGTCGTCTTCGCCGTGGTCTGGATGGAAGGGGTGGACCATACCCTGCAGACCGACGTAACCGATCTGGAGTCCCAGATCTCCCAGCTTGAGGAGCAGCACCGGTCACTGCGCGCCCGTCTGGCCATCCAGGGGATGCCGGAGGATCTGGTGCGGAGGGCCATTATCGAAGGGGTGACGTTTGAGCGCATCGACGCCCCGGACATCCTGCTGGTGGGCGGGGAGGGCTGAGATGAAGCTGTCCGTCGCGTATGATTTCAAGGAAGCCGCCCGCATGCTGGGCGCCATCCGGACCATCGGTGAAGGGTCGGTGATCACTTCGGTGGAGACTGACTCCCGTTTGGTGCGTCCCGGTTCCCTGTTCGTCGCGCTCGCGGGTTCCGTCTGCGATGGTTCCCGCTACCTCCCCCAGGCAAAGGCGGCCGGAGCGGCCGCCGCCGTCGTCTCCCAACATCATGTGGACCAGACTGTTGTTTCCGTCGGATTGCCGCTTATCATCGTGGACGATTCCCTCAAGGCGTTGTGGAAGTTCTCCCACGCCCATCTGTCCCGGTTTTCCGGGGTCACCTATGCCGGCGTCACCGGTTCTTGTGGAAAAAGCACCACCAAAGAGGCGCTTTCCGCCATCCTGTCCCAACAGGGACGGACGGTGAAGACGCCGGGAAACCTTAATTCGGAAATCGGCATGCCCCTTTCCGTGCTTTCCGTAGGGAATGGGACGAAATACGGGGTGTTCGAGATGGGTGTCGACCATGCCGGCGAGATGGACCACATGTTTTCCGTGCTCAAGCCGGACGTGGGTATTCTGACCAACATTGGCATCTCCCATCTGGAGAAATTCGGTACCCGGAGCGCCATCGCCCATGAGAAAGGCCGTCTGTTCCACAGAGATATCCAGGCGGGATTCATCTCCCGCGGCTGTCCGTTCATCCGTCAGATCGAACGGGAGAGCGGCATCATGCTCCGTTCGTATGACCTTTCGTCGCTGCATGCCGCGGACCGGGGGCTTTCCGGATGGGACCTTGTCATTGGAAATCACCCCTGCCACGTCAACGCCGTAGGCGCGCACCTCCTCTCCGATATCGCCGGCGCCGTCGAAACGGCCCGGTTCCTTGGGGTGGCGGATGACGCCATCGCCGCGGGACTGGAGGGATTCACGCCCATGGAAGGACGTTCCACCGTGCTTTCCGGTGGCGTGACGATCATCGAGGACTGCTATAACGCCAGTCTGGATTCCACGCGTTCCATTCTGGAATGCGTCAACGCGCTTTCCTGGAACGGCCGCAAGAAAGCGGTGTTGGGACCGATGAAGGAACTGGGCTCGGAGAGCCGGAAGGCCCACGAGGAGATCGCCCGGAAAATCCTCCATTCGGACATGCATTCCGTCTTCCTGTTCGGAAAAGAGACGGAGGATGCCTATCTTCTGCTCAGACGGGCCGGTTGGAAAGGGGAACTCTCGTTCACCGAGGATTTCGCCACGCTGGAGGACGAAGTTGCCTCTTCCGCCAGCCACGGAGATCTTTTTCTGGTAAAAGGCTCCCGAGCCGCGTCCATGGAGCGGTTGATTCCACTGCTCAAGGCTGCAGGATGAGGAGGGGAGGATGCACATGATCATTGCGTGCGCAGGCATCGGTTTCATTGTCACCTTCGTCATCTCCCGCACCATGCTGCAGGGGGAGCGGAAACTGGTGGTGCGGATCAAGCCGGAACTCCAGGATGTCCAGGGAGAGAAGGCGGGAACCCCGACCATCGGGGGGATCGCTTTCTGCGTCGGCACGACGGTGGCCAACCTCGCCACCGGCATCAACCCGGTGTTGCTGCTCAGCATGTGGCTGTTCTGCCTGATCGGGTTGTGGGATGATGTGGAAAAGACCCATACCCTGAATGGTGACGGCCTTTCCCCGCGCACCAAACTGCTGTCCCAGCTGTTTGTTTCCGTATTGGTCGTCTCCACCCTGGCCGTATCGGGCAACCTCCATACGACGATGTTCGGCCACAACTGGGGAGTGTGGTACGGACTGTTCGCCATCCTGTACCTGATGTTCTTTGTCAATGCGGTGAACATCACCGACGGCTTGGACGGCCTTGCAGGCTTGGTCTCCATCCTCCCGTTGATCCTTCTGTGCGTCATCGGGGCCAATCCGTTCCTCTACGCGTTCATCGGTTCCCTTGCCGCGTTCTTGGTGTTCAATCTCAAGCCGGCCAAGTACTTCATGGGGGACGCGGGCAGCCATGCAATTGGTGCGGTGCTCGCCACGACGGCGTTGATGGACAAGACGGAAGTGGTGACGTTGATCGCCAGTTCCGCGTTGGTCATCGAACTCTTTTCCTCGCTGGTGCAGATCATCTTCATCCGGACGCTGGGAAAGAAGGTCTTCTCCATCGCGCCGCTGCACCATGCGTTCGAGAAAAAAGGAATCGCCGAGCGTACCATTGTCACGGGGTACACGTTGCTGACCGTACTGGTGTCTTTGGTCGCCTATCTGGTCTACAGGGGGTAGAGGAATGGATCGACGACGGCAGTTTGACGATTGGAACATTACCTATCAGGCCGAGGAAGTGGAATCGGAGAAGGAAGGGACGAACAGCGCGTTCACGTTTCTGTGCGTTCTGTTGCTGCTCACCGGCTTCGGGTTGATCATGCTGTACAGCGCCTCCTACGATGAGGCGATCCGTCACGCGCTTCCCCATTACTACTACGTGGCCCGTCAGGCAATGTTCGCCATCGCCGGCCTTGTGGTTGGCCTGGCCATCCGGTTCGTTCCCGTCCGTTGGTTTTCCGCCTTGTCCGTTCCGATGTTGCTGCTGTCCCTGATGTTGATGCTCCTCACGTTGTTCTCGCCGCTGGGGTCGACTGTTCTGGGAGCGCGCCGCTGGCTGCGCTTCGGTCCGTTGTCCCTCCAACCGGTGGAAGTGGTGAAGTTTTCCGTCGTGCTGTTCCTTGCCTTTTGGTTCCGTGACGAAAAGCGCAAAGGAATCAATCGTTTCCTGGTTCCCGTGCTGGTCATGCTGGGCTTTTCCGCCCTGATCATCCTGCAACGGGATTTCAGCTCGACGGTGGTGTTCATCGGACTGTGCCTGGCCATGTTCGTCGCTGGTGGCATCGGCTTCGGCCATCTGGCGCTGCTCATCGCTTCGCTTGCCGTCCCGACTGCGGTCATCATGCTTTCCGCGCCGTACCGGGTGCGGAGGATCGCCAGTTTCCTGATGCCGGGGCTGGACGATGCCTCGATGAATTATCAAGTGTCAACCGCGCTGAAGGCGATCAAGGCAGGGGGATTCTTTGGCGTTGGGCTGGGCAAGGGGACGTACAAGCTCGGCCTGCTTCCGGAAGTGCAGAATGATTTCATCTTCGCCAACATGTGCGAGGAGACCGGGTTCGTCTGGGTGATGTTCCTGATGGCGATGTTCGTCATCTTCGCCATTCTTGGGTACAAGACATACCAGCGAGCCAAACGTCAGGACCTGTTCCTTTCCTATCTGGCATTCGGCTACACCACGATGATCGTCTGGCAGGCGGTCATCAACATCGCCGTAGTCGTCGGGTTGCTGCCGCCTACCGGCATCCCGCTTCCGTTCTTCAGCCAGGGAGGGACCAACCTGTTCGTCGTTCTGGTTTCCTCCTCTCTCATCTACCGTGTCATGCTGATCTGTTCCGGCCGCATCCCATTGGAGAAAAGCAACCTTTCCAAGGATGAACGCAGGCTGGTTGAATTTCCCACTTCCGGTGAGGAACCTCGTTCATGAACGTACGCAGGCTTCTGTTGGTGCTCTGCCTTTTCGGCGTTCTCATCTTGATTGTCCGCTTTTCCCTGCAGTTCATCCCCGCCTTCGTCATCCGGGAGATCCGGGTGACGGAAAACCCGGCGGGCTACTCCATCCCCGCTTCCGCGGTCCGGGTGATGCAGTCGTGGAATGGAAAGAACGCGTTCTCCTTTACCCGGGCAGAGATGGAGCGGGCGTTGTCGTCCGATCCCTTGATTCTCAAAGCACAGGTGCGTCGTCGGGGCGCCGGTGTGGTTGCGGTGAGCTTGAGGATCCGGGAGGCCGACGCGGTGATCCTCTGCACGAAAGAGGGTCAGGTGGTGGATTCCCTGGTGGTGACGGATACGGGAATCCTGCCGCTTGCCGAAGATGAGCGGGATGTGTACCCCGAGCGGGTGGTCCGGGTGGAGGTCAGCGATTCCTATGGCCAAATGATGCGCCACTACGGTGTGGACGACGCCTTCCGCTCCGTCCTTGCCATGGTGGGATCCATATCCGGCGATACATCCTTGATAACCACCGTGAAATACGATAATAATAGTAGCAACAGTTTCGGAAACGTCGTTCTCGTTCTCGAGCCCCTGAACGCGCTGGTCTCCGTCCGTGAAAAGATTGATGCGTCACGCCTGTCCCAGGCGCTGGAAGTGGTCAAGAGGGAACAGGTGGGCAGCATCCCTTCACGGGAGCCGACCCGTTACGATGTGTACGGTTCCGGAATGGTTCGCCGATAGCGGAGGTTGCAGGATGGCTGGGGACAAAATGTTGATGGGGCTGGATATCGGCTCGAGCAAAATCCGATGCGTGATCGGTTCGGTCGATCATGACGGACAGCTCATGGTCGATTCCCTGTGCGAACGCCCAAGCGAAGGCGTCCGCGCCGGTTCCATCGTCAACATCGAACAGACTCTGAAGACCATTTCCAGCGTAACCAATGAAGCCGAGCTCCAGGCAGGGGCGGAAGTGACCGACGTGGTCATCGGCATCGGAGGGGAGAACATCATCGGCGTGCCCAGCAACGGGGTGGTGGGCATCAACAGCAAGGACCAAGAGATCAAGCGGGAGGATATCTTCCGCTCCCTGGAAGTCGCCCGTGCGTTCGAGCTTCCCCAGGACAGGGAAATCCTCCACACGTTGGTCCAGGAATTCCGCATTGACGGACAGAGTGGCATCAAGGATCCGGTGGACATGCTGGGACACCGTCTGGAAAGCCGGGTGTTGATCGTCACTGCCAGTTCTTCCATCTGCCAGAACGAGCGCAAGTGCATCACCCGCGCCGGACTGTCCGTGCGTCGGATGGTGCTGCAGAGCGTCGCCGACGCCGAGGTGGTCCTCAGCCCGGAAGAGAAGGAGATGGGCGCCATTCTGATCAACATCGGTGGCGGGACAAGCAACATGATCGCCTACAGTCATGGGGCGCCGATCTACACCGGAGGCATCAACCTCGGCGGGGATTCGGTGACCAGCGACCTGGCGTACATCCTGAACAAGACGAAGACGGTGGCCGAGCAGATCAAATGTGAGTGCGGGCACAGTTATGTCCCGTCCGTGCCTGCCGACCAGATGGTCGTCATCCCCCAGGTTCAGGGGCTGCCGTCCATCAGGATGCCCAAACGGGAATTGTCACGGATCATTGAACCTCGTATGGCGGAGATTTTCAGCAGGCTCCAGGCAAACCTGAACAAGACAGGGGTGCAGGGGGCCTACGGTGGCGGAGTGGTGCTGGTCGGTGGCGGCGCGCTCCTGTCCGGGGTGACGGAACTTGCCAGCGAGATTTTCGGGATTCCCGCTCGGCTCGGGTTCCCCGAAGCGATCGGGGGTTTGGATCGTTCGTACATTAATCCCTGTTACACCACCGTGCTGGGATTGTTGAAGAGTGAAGCGAAACGGGTGAAGGACGAGGGTCCGCAACCGAAGAAACGCAGGGAACAGGAACGGAGCGGGGAAGGTGGCGCTTTCTCCCGAGTCAAAGGCTTTTTCAGGACGCTTTTTTGAGAGGCTGGTCAATGGATAACAACAAACAGACACCAATGGATTTTGGCATGTTCGATGTGGAAGACATGGTCAAGGACGAGCAGACAGCCGCCACCGTCATCAAGGTGGTGGGCGTCGGTGGCGGCGGCGGAAACGCCGTGAACCGGATGATCGCGAGCGGCCTGAAGAAAGTGCAGTTCGTGGCGATGAACACCGACATGCAGGCCCTGCAGCGCTCCAACGCCCAGGTACGCCTTCCGTTGGGTCGCGAACTGACCGGAGGCCTGGGAGCCGGTGGAATGCCGGAAGTCGGGGAAAAAGCCGCTCAGGAAAGCAAGGAAGACATCAAGAAAGAGCTGGAGAACGCCGACATGGTGTTCATTACGGCGGGCATGGGAGGCGGAACCGGTACGGGAGCCGCCCCGGTGGTCGCCGAGATCGCCAAGAGCTGCAACGCCCTTACCGTCGCCGTGGTGACCACCCCGTTCGCCTTTGAAGGCAAGAAGAAGATGATGCTTGCCCAGGCAGGGATTGAAAAGCTGCGCAAGAACGTCGACACCCTGATCATCATCCCCAACCAGTACCTGTTGAAGGTGGTGGAGAACAACACGCCGATCAAACAGGCGTTTTTGATGGCTGATGAAGTGCTGTTCATGGGCGTGCAGGGCATCAGCGAGCTGATCACCGAACCAGGGGAGATCAACATCGATTTCGCCGATGTACGCACCGTGATGAAAGGCAAAGGGGACGCCCTGATGGGCATCGGCTTCGGAGAAGGGGCCAACCGCGCCGTGGACGCGGCCCGGCAGGCCATCAGCAACCCGCTTCTGGAGAACGCCTCGATCGCCGGAGCGAAGAGCGTATTGGTCAACCTTTCCGGATCGGAGAACCTCACCCTGCAGGAATACGAGGATGTCGTTGAGCTGATCACCCAGAACTGTGACGAGAACGCGCTGATCATCGCCGGCCAGGCGTTCAACCCGGAGCTGGGCGACCGGATCAAGGTCACCGTGGTGGCCACCGGGTTCGAACACAAGGAAGAGGTGGTGGGCGCCGAGACGGATACCATTTCGGCGGCCAAGCGGTTCACCATCCCCACCGCCAGCCAGACAGCGCCGCTTTCCGCGCAGAAACCGGCTGAAGGGGAGAAACCCGCCGCTGCCCAGCCCAACCCCGCAGGCACCATCCAGATCAACCGATGGCAGGATCTGCAGAAGCAGATCGGCAAAGCGCCTCAGGGAACGGGGAACGATTTCAGCATTCCTGCCGTCCTCAGGTACGGACAGCATGATGGATCTCAGGATCAAGGGCCGAACAGCGGGTCATGAACGGACAGGATCTCGATCTCTCCGAACAGTTCAAGGAATACCTGTTTGTGCAACGTCGCCTTTCCCGGGCGACGGTTGCCGTATATCTGCCGGTGATCACCTCGTTTTTGTCGTTTCTTGAGGATCAACACCTTTGTGTGGAAACGGTATCGTTGGATGACATCCAGCGTTATTTGATCACCCGACGCGAGGCGACCGGCGATGGGGGACGCACCATGGGCAAGTATCTTTCCGCCCTTCGGACGTTCTTCTCGTTCCTCGTCCAGGAACGGATCCGTGAGGATAATGTGGCGCGCCGGATCAAGGCGCCCAAAACGGCGCCCCCGCTTCCCACCGCGGTGACGGTGGACGACGTGGACACCCTGCTTGGGGTGATTCCGACGGACGATGACCTGGGTTACCGGGACCGGACGATGTTCGAGTTGATCTACAGTTGCGGGCTTCGGGTCAGCGAGGCGACGGGGCTTCTGGTCGGCAGCATCGACAACGGAAGCATCCGGGTGCTGGGCAAGCGAAGCAAAATGCGCCTGATCCCCCTGGGGGATGTGGCCCGTTCCTACCTGGATACATACCTTTCCCAGGTACGGCCCCGCCTGGTGCGGACGCGCCCGTTTGAGAAGCGCCTGTTCGTCGGAAAAGACGGCAGGCCGCTGACCCGTCAGGCGGTGGCCAAACGGTTTGACCAGTACCGGGACCAGGCCGGGATGCCCACCGTCCACATCCATACGCTTCGCCACAGTTTCGCCACCCATCTTCTGGAAGGTGGGGCGGACCTGAGGAGCGTGCAGACCCTGCTCGGCCACAGTGACATCAAGACGACGCAGATTTACACCCATGTCAGCACCAAGGACATGCGGGATGCCTATGATGCGTTCCACAAGGAGGAGAAGGATGATTGATCTTCACATCCTGTGGGCGCTCTGCCCGCTGGTATTCCTTGCCGGGGTGATCGACTCCATCGCCGGTGGCGGTGGGCTGGTCAGCCTGACGGCCTACGCTGCCTTCGGGCTCCCGCCGACGATGGCGCTGGGAAACAACAAGTTCTCCTCCACCTGCGGCACGACGATCGCGACGATCCGGTACGCGAAGAACAAGGACATCGACTGGTCGGTGGCGGTGGTGGCGTTCGTCTGTTCCATCTGCGGCTCGCTTCTTGGCAGCCGCCTCGCCTTGATCTTGGATGGTGTCTACCTGCAGTACCTGCTGTTGTTCCTCGTTCCGGTCATCGCCGTGCTGACGTTGGTCAAACCGGATTTTGGCAAGGCGAAGGAGTGCAGGCACAAACTGTTGGTCAGCGCCATCACAGGGCTTGTCGTTGGTTGCTATGATGGTTTCTTCGGTCCGGGAACCGGGATGTTCCTCACTTGGATATTTTCCGCCGTGGTGGGGCTGGAGCTGCTCAAGGCGGTGGGGACGACCAAGGTGGTCAATCTGTCCAGCAACATCGCCGCTCTGGTGACGTTCGCAATAAGCGGCAACATCGACTACCGCATCGGAATTCCCTGCGCGCTCTCTTCCATCGCCGGAGGATACATCGGCAGCGGGCTTGCCGTCCGCAACGGTGCCAAGGTGATCAAGCCGATGCTGGTCGTCGTCCTGGCGCTCTTGTTGGTAAAAGTGGTGGTCAATCTGTTCGTTTCCTGAAGCAAACACACGAATTGCGTGGTAGATCCGGCATGGAGTGGGAAATGGCATGCGCGTTTGTCGCCGATCCTTCGCCCAACCGGACGAAGACGACCCGTCTTCTCCATGGCGGGTCGTTTGCGTTCACTCCGCGTGCCCGGGAGATGTCCCGGATGCTCGGTGAACGGTCCCTTGCCATCTGCGCCATTGGGGATGACTCCTATCCCGTTTCGTTACGGGATCTTCCTGATCCTCCTGCCTTCCTGCTGGTCCATGGCGCGCCAATCCCTCCGGCTCCCATCATTTCCATCGCCGCTCCGTTGTACGGGACGGCGACGTCGTGGCGGGATGGAGTCTCGTTGGTACGTCTCTTCTCCGGCCATGGCTTTGCCGTCGCCATGGGGGATGTCTCCGTGATGGAGCGGAATCTGGCGAAAGCCGTGCTGGATTCTGGTGGCCGGGCGATCATCGTGACGGACAATCTGGACAAAGAAGGTTGGGATCCCCGGCTTTGTGTGCTCAGCCCGTTTCTGCCTGGCTCCTCCTGTCCTTCGGATTTCCATCATTCCCTGTGGAACATCGTGACGGGATTGTCCCAATTGACGGTGTTGATCCCGCCTCCTACCGGAACGGTCATGTCCCGTTTCGCCTCCGAGGCGCTGGACATCGGCCGGGATGTGTTCCTGCTGGGGGGAAGCGGACCGTGGTATGAAGGTGGATGGGATCTGTACCAGTCCGGCTGTCCCGTCTTTCCCCTGGGATGAAAGCTGTGGTACGATACAGGCATGGATATGGATCTGGTGGAGGAATTTCTCATCTATCTGAAGGATCTCCGCTCGTACAGCGCCCACACCGTCACGGCGTACGGGACGGATATCCGCGAGTTCGGGACGTTTTGCGCCTCCCTCAATCTGGACTATCCTGAGGTGGCGGTGCAGGATGCCCGGATGTACATCGGATCGCTGCGCTCCAGCGGAGAGCACAGCGAAGCGTCCATCAACCGGGCGCTGTCAGCGCTCCGGACGTTCTACGCCTATCTGTGGGACCGAAAGATTGTCACAAAGAACCCGTTTTCCGATATCGCCGTCCATGCGAGCAGGGATCATCTTCCCTCGGTGCTTACCCCCGAGGAAGTGCACCAGCTCCTTTCCTTGCCCCACGATGATTTCCCCTCCAGCCGGGACCATCTGCTGTTCCTGTTTTTGTTTGATACGGGATGCCGTATCAGCGAGGCGCTTTCCGTCACCGAAGAGATGCTTGAGATGGACGCGCGCCGCATCCGCATCATCGGAAAAGGGGGCAAGACGCGGTATGTGTTCTTCACTGAAACG
>Ga0172378_10001353_pt1 | contig 22554 bp, 18 predicted proteins | sample GrowelOW332metaG_FD_119755 | JGI IMG/M metagenome (GOLD analysis project Ga0172378, IMG submission 119755) | Groundwater microbial communities from an aquifer near a municipal landfill in Southern Ontario, Canada - Pumphouse #3_1 metaG | ecosystem: Environmental > Aquatic > Deep subsurface >... | reverse complement strand
AAATCGCTTTCGACGGAACTTTGCTCTCGCCGTGGAAAAAGTTCACGCAGTTCCAATTTATAGTCACCGGGCGACTAGGAAGTGGTATCAAATTCCAAGCTGGCAACACCCAAAAAAGAAAAAACCGAATCATCCGCCCCAAAAAACCGCATCAATCCTCCTTGCTTTTTTAGTAATATATAACGTTTGCCGGATATGAATGTTTTTAAGGAAAAACCATTTCGGCAGCTGTAGCACAGCTTATCCGTAGAGACTGAATAAGTTTACATCCTTTTGCAAGAAAAGTCAAATAAATAGCACGATGAAAGACGTTTAAGTGACGTTTTAAAAGTGGCCGGCAAATTTTTTGCATGTTATTTATTTTCAATGAGTTAAGGAACTGTTATGAAAGAACAACTTCGAAGGAATTTTGTCAGCTTTAACTGCTTCGCTTAGGGTTAAGGCAGCTATAACTCAGCAGAGATTCATCTACGAATGAATTGTTTAGGTTGTGGACGACAATCCACGCCAGGTTCGTCCGTGTTCGTCCGTGATGCAGCAACGCAGCACGATCCAGGTTATTGCTTTGGTGTCAGGTCGATCAGCACGCGCAGTGCGGTATCCGGATTGCTGATCTGGATTTCCTGTTTCCAGGAAAGCTGTCCGCTGTGGACTTCGAGGTCATATTTTCCTAGGAAGGGAGAGACTTCGGCCTCTCCATTGGCATCGCTTTTGAGTTCCAGGTTGCTGACCCAGTCTTCAAGGATGAGTTTACGGACTGCCTGCAGTGCTTTTTTGGGTTGCATCTGTTTGTCAAGGAAGGCCATATTCGGGTTCAGCAATGCTGCTTCCCAGAGTTCGCCGAGCGAGATGCTGGCGATTTCCCGTCGGGAAAAGAAGAGCAACAGATAGTCCCGGATCATATCCGCCTGCACTTCCGGGTTCTCATCATTGATCGCCAAGTTGCGGATATGGATTGGGACGCCGACTTTGGCGGCCAGCCGGTCGAGGCGTTTTTCCATCGATTGCGGGGCGACATCCAGGCGTTTTAGGTTGACTCCCAGAACCAGGCCGTCCACGGCGATTTCCTCGGTTTTCAACCAATCGAGCAGTTCGATCAGATCGGTCAGTGGGATATCCGAGATTTCCCCCAAGGAATTCAGGTCGCTGATCAGGAGTCGGGTCGCCGGTATCGTTTTTCGGACAATACGGAAGACTTCCGGAATGCTGTCGACCCCGATAAAATTGTAGATTTCGTTGTATTCAATGGCGCCATGCAACACTTCCCAAGCGCTGATTTTACCGGCATGTCGTTTACTGAGGGACTCCACGTGTTTCATCAAGGTTTCCCAGAGTTTATCCCGGTTCTGGCTGCGGCATTTGGGAGGGGCAAACATAAATGCCGGAGCAAACAGGGCGTGACCGCGGATTTCCTTGCCGGCGGCGGCGGTTTGTTCGAGCAACTTCTGGTCGATTTCTCGACCCCAACTTTCATGATCGCGCCAGAGAAACCCGTCATAAAAAGAAATAAAGGAAAAAAAAGGATTGCTCAAGGTATTTTTTTTGTATTCAGGTAATAGTTCCTTATATGGTTTAATTCTTTTAGCCAGATCTGCTAGTTCTCGGCGGGAGAGGATTTCTGGAACCAGAAGGGCAGCCGAAGCTTCGACTCCAATTTGAAAGGACGAGGATTTCTGCCGGAGGGAGATGCTGGCATCCGGAACCGGTTGTTCGTTCTGTTTTACGGTAATCTGCAAGGTACCCTGCCGGTTCCGGTGGATTTTTTCCAGCACCAGTCCGCGCCAGTCATTGTCATAAAAATCTCCGCCCAGAACTGGGCTGACATTGGTTTCAAGACGTTCCGGATCAACCCCTGGGGGATACAGTTTAGCGGAGAGATTACGCAGTTCCAGCAGCCCGGTTTTTTCTGCCAGATGGAAGGAAAAGGACGTTTTATCTGCGAAATAATCTTCATGTACCGGGACAGCTACGCGGAGGGTCTGCCATGCATCGACTGGTTCAGTGATACGCAACGACAGCAGTTTCGGCCAGGGGGCTGCTTCCACCTGCCAGTAGAAATGGAAACAGTAATCCTTTGAGATTTTATAATCAAATTTGACATACAGGGTGGAGCCGCGTGCGACATCGCTGCCGAGCGGCTGCAACAGTTCCATCGACCAGGGTTTGGCGGCGGTCTGTTTTACGGCAATCTGAAGAATATTGGGTGTTTCCGGTGTTTCCCCCTGGATGACCTTGAAACTGCCCAACCCGGCGCTTCGCATGGACCAGTTGAAAGTCGCCCCGGCGGGATCGTTAAAGCCCGCATTTTTAAGGGTTTCAATGGCCGGCTGGAGCTGTTCCTTAGCGTCTGCCAGTAACAGCTTCCCAAAAAAAAGTCCCGGCAACAAAAACAGTGTCAGTAGAGGCAATCTGGTGTTGCTGCGCATGCTCAAATTTCCTTATGCATTGCTAAAGTTTTATGGCGGATTCGAGCGGAACTGTGCATGGAGGAACCATGCTGTAGAATGGCTCAATCACCGTAGTTGACACGAACGTCTTTATGGCTGCGGGCGGATTCATAGATGGCCAAGATCAGATCCACGGCGCGGCGGGCGCTGCGACCGGGAATGTAGGGTTCCCGGTTTTCCTTGATGGCATGAATCAGGTCATGAATCAGGAAGGAATGCCCGTGTAGTCCAAAATTGGCCGGATTATTGGCAATGCTGTCCTGTTTTTCGTCCGCCTCGCTGGTCTTCTGGTCGGTGGCCAAGCCATCGGGTTCGCTTGTTGTGGCAAAGCGGGTGATTTTGTTTTCACTCAGGCAGATGGTACCGCGGTCGCCATGCAATTCGACCCGCCGTGCTTCGCCGGGGTTGCAGGAAGTGGTTCCGATGATGGTGCCCATGGCTCCATTCTGGAATTGTAGGCTGGCCACGCAGGTGTCTTCCACGGCGATCTCCCGCACCAGATGATCCATACGTGCAAAAACCTGTTCGACTGGGGAATTCATGATCCACATCAGCAGATCGATGCCATGTACGCCCTGGTTCATTAAAGCCCCACCGCCATCAAGCTCCCAAGTGCCCCGCCAACCTGCGCTGGCATAGTAGGCACGCGAGCGGTAATATTTCATGAATCCATCCCCCAAAGTCATTTTTCCCAATTGTCCAGCAGCAATGGCTTGCCGGGCGCTGATGCTGCTTTGTTCCGTGCGTCCCTGGAAGACGCAACCCATCTTGACTTTGGCTTGATCGACGGCCTCGATCATCCGGCACATTCTTTCATAGCTGATATCGAGCGGTTTTTCACAGAAGACCTGTTTGCCGGCTTTGGCTGCTGCGATGACGCCATCGGCATGCAAACCTGAGGGCGTGCAGATACAGACGACATCGACTTTGGGGTCTTTTACCATCTCAAGATAGTCTTTGTAAAAAGCGACATTGCCATTGTCAGTGGCGCATTTGCGCCCCTTTTCCTCGTCAATATCGCAGACGGCAACTAATTCGGCTTCCGGGCAGGAAGCAATTCCGCCAAGATGTGCAGTAGAAATGACGCCACAGCCGATAATTCCAAAACCGAGTTTATCCTGATTCATTTTCCTTTGAGCCTCCTGATGAACACATGGAACAGATGAACAACATCCGAACGGGAATCGAATGTGCGAATTTTATGGTTTTTTTGTGATTTTACTTCGGGGTTTCATGATCAGAAAGACCGTCGTATCGGGCGCGGGTTGGGCTTTACTGTCATCGACGATATGGATCGTATCATCGTCACTGGCCGGATCCGGGCTATCCAGTACGCTTGCCCCGATCGAGTAATTAATCACGATATTGCCTTCGGCATCCGCTTGAAAAACGCCATTTTTGACCGATGAGCCGACAAACACCCAGCCTTTCTGAAGCAAGTTTTTCCCGGTTCTCGTATCCACGATCCAGTTTTCGACGGCTTCCCGGTGTGGCTTCCCCTGGGAATCCTTCCATTCAATAAAAAGGTCAATCAAGTCTCCCTGTTTGTTTTTGCCGTCAGTCTGGCGGAAGCCGTTTTCGGCGCCGAGCAGGTAAAGCATGGTTTGTACCTGAATCGCTGAGATTTCGCTGCACAGCAGGGCTTCGTGCAGCCGGCCATCCGGTTTGCCAAGGATGACTTCCAAAGCCCCTTCTTTCAAGACAAAATGGCAGGGCAGGGCGAGTTCTTGTTCTGTTGTTCGCAGAATGGCCCCATTGAGTTCCAGATTACCATCAGGCAAGCGTTTTACTCCATAGGGCAACATCTGTTGCTGACCCGGCAGAGGAAGGGACAAGAGCAAAATCAAAAGAAAAAGCTGGATGAAAAATTTATTCATCGTAACCCGGAAATTTTCTCGCTTTTGATTGTTTTTTTAGTGAATTTATTTTCTTGTCCGTTACGGAGGCGGACGATATTTTCCTTATGGCGGACAATAATCAGCACCGCAATGATGCTCATCAGGATGATATTGGTACTATGAATACCGCCCCATTCCAGTAAAAACATCAACAAGGCAACGACTGGCATTGAGATTGCGGCGACGATACTGGCGAGGGAGACGATGCGGGATTTCAGGAAGGTGATATACCAGATGATGGCGCCGGCCAGAACCGGCCAGAAGGCGACCACCAAAATTGCTCCCAGGCTAGTAGCGACGCCTTTGCCACCTTTGAAATGCAGAGTATACGGAAACATATGGCCGGTGATGGTGCCAGCAATCGCAAACATTTCACCCCATTCCGAACCGACAACCATTTGCCCGCCAAGCCAATTTCCGATGAAGATGACCGGAATTAGCCCTTTCAGAAAATCCAGAATGAAACAGATCACGCCCCAATCTCTGCCCAAAACCCGGCGCACATTGGTTGCCCCAATATTATGGCTGCCATGCCGGCGGATATCAAGACCATTCAGTTTCCCAATCAAATAACCAAACGGAATGCTGCCAATGAAATAAGCAAAAAAAGTGACGCAGAAACCGCTGGCAAGAAATTTTTGCATCTCCATTGTTAGGACTTCTCCTGTAGCATTTTAAAAGGTATTCTTATTGCTTCAGATGCCATTTCGGCGCAGTTGATAGCAGTCTTGGCAGCGGAAGACATCGACGCCATAGACCAGGGTTTCCGGTTCCGAGCGATGCATATGGATGCAATCCTCGTGCTGAAGTGGAAGAAGCTCGGGGTTATTATCGGCAGCCAGCAGAGCGGGACCGCGCAGAATCTGGACTTTGATTTTTGCTGTTGGCGGCAGGACTGTGAAATCCGGTCCATCCATGGTGTTGTTAAAAGCCAGTCCGATGCCGGCTTTGAAGTTGCCATGGGTGATGCTTTGGAAGTAGCCGGTACTGCCAAATGGGGTTGCGATGACCAAGCTGTCAGAAACGACTTGCGGGCGGAACAGTGTATCATCGACCCAGATGCGGTAACGAATGGCGCTTGAGACCAGTTCACGACTCAGCACCAGATCATTCAGTCCCTGGAGCGTCTGCCCGGTATCGCTGACAGCCACCATTTTTTCCAGAAAAGAAGGTTCCAGATTGCCGCTGAATAATCTTGTCAGGGTATCCAGTTCGGAATGAAGGGGACATTTGGGGTTTTGTTTACGATCGCGAAGAGGAAATTTCGGGATTCCCGGGTATAAACGTTCCGCGCCAAGCAGGGAGCCATCGCCACCATGTGAAATCACCAAGTCGGGCTGTTCTTGCACCAAAATCAGGGGAAACTTTTTTAACAACGGCAACAGGTCTTCGAGATTCCGACCATAAACCAGTACCCGGAGGGGTTTACCAGAAAAAAGATCATCCATGTACAAGGACTCCCAAAAAACCAAGTTGCGAATGACCTGGTCAGAAAACGAAAAAACGCTTTGTAATGTATTACCGATTGCCTGAGCTTCAAATTTCGAGGCAAGAAAACCGATTATTTCAGGGAAAAATCAAAAAATCGGTTCTTTCCGAGCGAGCTTGTCGACTCCAAGGAGTCTGTATATGCACCGCTCATTCCATGGGTCTGCTGATCATCTGTTTTTTTACGAGTTGGCCGTCTTTTTCTTCGTACATGATCATATATTCCTGTGGACGTTGATTAGGTACCGGGACGTAGATGCCGCATTTGATTTGCCAACTGCGGTCGGCGGAGACTTTGACCTGTTTCATCGTTTCGTTCAGTAGTAGCATTTCCTTACGCAGACTGCTGACCTTGGTCAAGGCCGCAGCACTGATCAGCAGACCGATCAGGCTGAACAGAACGAGAAGCACCAGAAGGACGTTGGGAAGCGGATGAGCGGTTTTTGCCGCTTCGCCCGGCAGCGTTGGATGAAGCAAAACCGCAGGAGCTGATGCTACTGGCGCAGGCGGCGGCGGAACGGCTGGCTTGACAGCGGCTGGCGGAGCAGAACCTACTCCAGACGGACGGGAAAATTTCCCCCCGGGTTGCGGGCGCTGCAACCCTTTGCCGGGCAACGTTTTTTTTAATCCCGTCCCCAAAGCAGGTGCTGCAGGAACCGCCGACTTTGCCGACTCCGCTACGGCAGGCTCACTCCCCGTTTTTTCTTCAAGGGGTGCTTTTTCATTTTTGTCGGGCGCATCGGAAAAGATGGATAAAACATCATTGAAATCGTCATCCATATTGTCTTCCTTTCTTTGCTGTGTAAATTAAACAAAAAGCCCTGACCAGGAATGCAAGCAGGTTTTCCGCTTGGGCTAGAATGTTGTCCTTTTCAAAAAGGTAGTGTATCTTTGGGAAATTTCCATTAGGGATGGTGAAAGATATTGATTTTAGATGACAAAGAAGCTGGAAATATGATGCAGAATCGAACCCATATGGATGAGTTTTGGATGCGCATGGCACTTCGGGCAGCGGAAAAGGGTCGAGGTTTATGCTCTCCAAACCCGATGGTCGGTGCTGTGCTTGTTAAAAACGCTGAAAAAATTGCGATTGGCTACCACCTTTGTGCAGGCCATGAGCATGCTGAGATTCTCGCTCTTCGTCAGGCCGGCCAAGCTGCCAACGGCGCGGACCTGTATGTGACGCTCGAGCCCTGCTGCACTTGGGGGCGTACACCTCCTTGTGTGGAAGCAATACTCCATGCCGGTGTTCGTCGCGTGGTGATCGGCTGCCTGGATCAAAACCCCGCCCATGACGGACGGGGGATCAGCATCCTTCTGGAAGCTGGAGTCGAAGTGGTCCGCGGTATTCTTGAACCGGAATGCTTGCGCCTAAATGAACATTTTTTCTGGTGGATTAATCAGAAGCGTCCCTTTGTCTACCTAAAAATGGCAATGAGCCTGGATGGCAAGATTGCCTTGCCGGATGGCACATCAAAATGGATTACCGGTGGGGAGGCTAGGCAACAGGTACAACGACTCCGGCAACTGGCCGGGGCAATTCTGGTTGGAGGAAAGACGGTGCGCAGAGACAATCCCGGCTTGCAGGTGGTGGATCCCCCGGATTGGCCCAAGCAGCCGCAACTTTGTATTTGGACGGAAAAACCGTTGGAAAAGGATCTGCAGATCATGAAGGAAACCCATCCGCCAGCGATTTTATGTAAGCCTCGTTCGCAGCCCGAATGGGTGAAGTTCCTGCAGGAACTTGGTCAAAAGGATTGTAACTTTCTGCTGCTGGAGGGCGGCGGAGAACTCGCGGCGGCGGCCTTGGCCGCTGGCATCGTCAATAAAGTCGGCTTTTTTATCGCTCCAAAACTGATCCTTGGCCGGGATGCGATTCCAGTGACCGGGGGGCAAAGCGTCGCTTCTCTGGCAGAGGCCATCTCTCTGAAAAATCTGCAAAGTGAATTATATGGCCAAGATCTACTTATTACAGGATACTGTGAACATGTTTACCGGGATAATTGAAGATTTAGGTACCGTCGTCAAGATCACTGGACAAGGCAATGCCGCCCGGCTGGAGGTACGCACTGGATTGCCAGCAAAAGAGATTGCACTTGGGGATTCCATTGCCGTCAATGGGGTTTGTCAGACGGTCGCTGAATTTCACCCCCCCGTACTGACCTTCCATGCATTGCAAGAAACGTTGCAGAAAAGTAATCTCCGGCATTTACAAGTTGGGATGGAAGTCAACCTGGAGAGTGCATTGCGCCTGGGGGGCAAGCTGGGAGGACATCTGGTGTCCGGCCATGTAGACTGTACCGGACAGGTGATGTCAATCAGTGACCGGGCAGGAGATATCGCTTTGAAAATTGCCCGTCCGATGGGAGACTTTCCGCTGGTCAACAAAGGCAGTATCGCAATCAATGGAGTTTCTTTGACCGTCGCCGAATTGACTGCAGAAGCGGTGCTGGTATGCATTATTCCACATACTTGGAAATATACTAATCTGCGCCTGCTGCAACCCGGGGAGGAAGTCAATCTCGAAGCCGATCTGATCGGCAAATATGTGCAAAGCCTATCAGGTCCATATTCGTCAAAAAAGTCTTTGACGCTGGATGACCTGAGTCAAGCCGGCTTTGGAGTGTAGGACGAACACGGACACGGACACACGGACGAACACGGGGTGAACTGGTGTCCACAACCTAATAATTTCATCTGGGCTTTGGGTCGTTTTGTCATGCGTCTAACAATTCATTTTGCCTGAGGATTTTAGAGTATTGACACTAATATATTTCCATTTCAGTCAGCAGGACTCCTGCAGCATCGTATCTCTGATGAAGACGTTCCTGCGTCTTGATTGGAAGAATTTTAAAATCACTAATTTGTACTTTCAACTCATTTGTTTTGACGGATGGAAATGTCAGTTCGACTCGTTTCTCTGTATTGTTTGCAAACGACTTTATTTCTTGCCATTTCCCATCCTTCATGATTAATATTTCCGCCCCTTTTAGAAGCGCTTCTCCTTGATAAAGTTGGGTATAGAAAACCAGCCTGGAAAATTCTGTAACTGCAGGGAATTTTACGGATATCCATGGAGTTTTATCTCTGGCAGATGGGGTCCAGCCAGGAATTGGATTATCGCCGATGTCGATCCGTCCGTCAGCTAAAAAATAACCAGCGTATTTTACGTAATTATGCGAAAGATGAATATTTGATGACGTTTCAATATGTGGAAGACCGGTGATTTGTCCGGTCTTGATCCGATTAAACTTGTCTGCGCTAACCTCGCCAATGAAAAGTTTATTGCCGTGTTTATGGGAGTTTTTTCGAAAAGAATCCAGCGCTTCCTGTGCGTCCGCTATTCGTATCTTCTTCGCAAGTTCAGCGTCTGTCACATAGATACGGGCTTCATAAGGAGAAAATGTATCTGTAAATCCATTATTTTCCAGAGATATCATACGATCTTCTCCAAAAACATACAGTTTTTCTCGAAGCTCATCACTGTTTTTGAACTGCAGTTGATGGGTGACATTCTTACCCTCATTGTTCACAGCAATAAGCATCAAATTATTTTGGTACCGTTTCACTGCAGTGATAAACTTATAATTCTCACACCCTGCTTTGCAAATGATGACCGAATGATCCGATGGGACGGCAATGTAATCACTCAACAGAGCCACTTCTTTTCCGATCTGCTGTGTACCATAACGTAATTCTGCAGAGCAACTTAAATGTTCCCAATGGTAATATATTATTCCGCATGAGTCGTATGCGATAGCCTGACAAAAATTGTTACGGAGTTCTTTCAGGGAAGGTGCCCGGGCGATCTTATTTCCCTCAGAATTCCAGATAAACCCCTGTAGACAGGCGAGGTGAGGTTTCATGGTTCCGGCAAAATCTGTGAGTTGCGCTACTACTGACATCGGTTTTTTTGTCGTTCCGTCAGTGTAGAAATTCGGATAAGGATCCGGGAAAAGAAGATCGCAGGCAGCCCCATAATCTTTCATGCCTTTCATGCTGTAATTCAACATAATACAGGGATGATATGGATCCAATTTATCAATCAGTTTATAAACTTCGGCATACCATGCCGGATTATTTTCCCGTCCCTCGGGTTCGTCGTCCAGATAATACGCGAATGTTGCCGGATGTTCCCTGACAGCGAGTATCTGCTCCGTTATTTTTTGTTTTTGTTCTTCAGTCAAATACTTATGGTTCTTGAAGATTTCATATTCATAGGCCTTGGAGTTTTCGCAGTAAGGATTGACAAGCATCCGCACGCCGACCGCATGAGTCCGGTCCAAATCCTCAAGCCAGCGTTTAGGTGTTTTCCATCTGGCATAAGTTTGCATAACATTACAATAAGGAATTGCCCGGGATGGAGGATCGAAATAACCAAAAGGAGTAAAGATACTTCCATTCCAATACATCGCAGTACGATTTTCCATCCAATATTCATATTTTGCTGGAGGAAGTTTGCGGACAATGGATGAAACTTCATATTTTTCCTGGCCGGAATGAAGCTCGACGGTCAGACCATAATTACCATCGGTGAGCTTTGCAAAGTCATATTGAAAAAACGATTCGTGATTTTTAAAAAACAATTTTTCCGAATATTTGAAACTTTTTCCGGTCAACAAAATGGTAGCTTCTGCATTATTTATGTCTTTTTCCGTATTGATTCTTACTTTCAGAATCTTGTCTTTCATTCTTGAAAAAAACGCTTTTTTATAAACCGGATGCAAAATTTCTATTGAAATCGGAGTATACTGTATCAATTTTTGTTCATGAGTTTCAGTATAACGTTTTCCTGTAAAGGATGAGTAAACACAGGATATCAGATAATTTCCTTGTTCAGGCACCATACAATGGATCGTCGCTGGACTGGGAATGGTTGGTAAACATTCTATTTCCATCTTTTTTTCAAAAACTTTTTCTGTATTCTTTTTAATGGTGATTGAAAAGTCCCCTGTACTGAACCTATCAGAATCATTAATGATTGTAGCATTCAGGTCGAAGGAATAGCCAGACTTCTTCTTTTTCATGTGTGAACATTCGAGTTTTACAGTATAAAGAAAATCCTGGAGATTAAGATTTTCCAGTGCCCATTTTCGATACTCCCGCACAGGGCCGTGTCCAGCTGAACTAACCGGCGCGAATGTCGAATATTCCGCTGCTTTGCCTGCATAGCAGTTGCGTCCAACATTAATTACCCACTCACGCCCCGTGTTTCCATCAATGCCGAGTACAGAAAGCGGAATGCCACCTTCCACAATCCATTTGTTTTTATATATCTGAGCGGTAGATATTAACTCGGTATGCAGACTGCTGCCTGTATAAGTATTTCTCCCGGTATTATCGTCCTGAAAATAATAAGCAAACATCCCTTCGGCAGAATTAAAAACAAATTTTTGGTATTTATTGTATGAACGGTCCGTTATAATGGTCAGTTCAACCGAATCATCCAACCAGAGATACGAATTCTTTTCGGGAGAGCTTCTTTCGGCTACTAACTTCTGAATATTCTCCTCGTCGCATTCGACCAGGAACCAGAGATTAGCCTGATCATGGAAAATTTTAAAGCGGGTCTGTTCCCGGGGTGCTTTCGTCTGTCCGCAGACCGTAAAATCAGTGTGCCAGACAAGGTTTTGCCAGCAAAGATCATCCGGACTGCCATCAATTTTGGGTTTGGCCGTTTGATGCTTTAACTCCAGACCAAATGCCGAAAAATTCAAAAACATTACCATCAATACAGATGCCAAAGCCTTGAAGAATACTTCGTATTGTGGAAATGCTCTGTATGTTTTATTTAAAATAATCATGTTTATTTCACTCTTAAATCTGGTTTTAAAACATCGGACGATTGATCTCTGTCATTCCTCAGAATGACCGGTTGTATTTCTGACAACTGTAAATCTGAAACTTTTTTTGATATAACGGATCTTTTCTTCTGTCTGTTCTTTTGTCTTTTGATATTCAGGATGCCGGAACTGTAAAATTACTTTCACGGAATAGTCCCCAACTGGCCAATCGGTTCCGATCTCACAGGGAATTGCTGCCTCATTGCGCATTTTTATCCCGGTTCTTTCTGCAACTGAAAAGTATTTCCACTTTGCCAGTTTTGCATTATCCCAGCGCGAATCTTTATACTTTATTACCTGGAAAACCTTATCTGCACCTTGGGGTAGTTGTGACAGTAACCCGGAAAATGCATACCCCCACAGGATACTGCCATCAGGCTGTTCATAACAAACTTTTATTTTCAGAATTTCACCCGGAAAAACTACTTTTGTATCCAACTCCACCTTTTGTATTTCCGGGTCTGGAACTTCAGAGGCCAGAGAAAGTAAGGGCAGAAATACCCCCGTACAAATTAAAGTAAGAATCCAGCTTTTCATTTTTACCTTGCTTTTAGAACGATTTCTTTTGATATTATCACCGGGAAGCCTTACCCATTTCTGGAATTATTCTGTTTATATCAGAATCCTGGACAGAACTAATTCAAAACTTTGACACCACAGTTTCGAAGTATTACCTTGCTCGCGGTTTTGAGACCCGCCTGTATCCATTGAGGATCTCAGTGAACGAATTGGAAAGACTTTTCCGCTGATCCATCGCCTTCGTCAAATTTAACCAACACCTTCAACAACTCCAATTTTCCAGCCGTTTCACAGGGATTCAGACTCCACTCATAAAAATCACAACAGAGTCATATCAATATGTAACATATATATTATATCTCTGTGGATACGTGATCTCACCGGTAGAAGTCTTACATTCTGCATCGGTAAAGCGCCTTCTGAATGCTTTGACATGCCCGGTAGCCATTAATATGTTATTAATGCCTTGATGATGGGCTGTGCTGTCATAAGAATCTGAAACACCGTAAGCCATGCCCCCGGAACTTGTGGAGGGCCATTCCGCATCATATACCAACGGAATTTTATACGCATTTTTATCCATACAAGGTCTGAACTGCCTGAAATATTTCGGCGGAGAAAAGTATAGTCCGCACCGCTGATTGTACAGATATGAATGATTAATATACGTCTTCGACACATTGTCATACCATATATCATTCGGCGTATATCCTCCTGCCACATTAGCACTCTTGGTAGTATCTCCGGGACAATCCAAAAGCTTTTTTTCACCCAAATAATTGAGCTGCTGAAGAATATACCATGGAGAGCGCTGAATATAATCCGTTCCCAAACCAATAACCGTGTAGTCATTGAAATCGTTTTCATATAACTGAATGGAAAAACCGATTTGCTTGAGATTATTCTTGCAGGTGGTTTCAAGGGCTTTCTGACGCGCCTTGCTTAATGCAGGTAAAAGCATGCTGGCCAAAATGGCAATAATTGCTATCACGACCAACAACTCAATGAGTGTAAACTTCTTCATGCCTCTCGTTGTCATTTGACATCTCCTTTTTTAAAACCGAAATCACACTTCTGGCACACCAGCACCAGACGATTCCCGGACAATCCGTTCAGATTCGACAATCAGCTTCCTGAAAATATACCGGTTGTTCTTATCCTCAATTTGACCGATAAGCAGTTTCACAAGTTTCGATGCAATCGCCCGCCTAGGCTGGCGAACTGTCGTCAGGCTGGGCACGCAATACTGAGCTTCCTCGATGTCGTCAAATCCGGGAATCGCCATTTCTCCAAGAATATCAATTCCCTGATTGCTTAAAGGTTCATTTTTACTTTTCACACGTGTTAATTACATTGTATCACTGTTTCCCGTTATTGTCAATGTGAGACGATTTTTTTGGGGGGAGGGGGTGGGCTACGTTTTCCGCTATGTTTTCCGCTGCAATTTTTTTTTTGTTGTTCTGGTTTAAGGTGGCGGTTCAGTGCAGGCTTTCATTGTTTATTCGATGTTGAGTAAGTATACTTTTCTTTTGCCCTGGTGAATAGAATCCACGGTGATTCTCTTTCCGTCTGCAGACCAGCGCGGATGCAAGTCACAGCGGACGTCAACTGGGAAGGTGTCCGGTTGCTGGTGGCGGAAACGCCCGATGATCTCAATTTCTCCGTTCTCCGCATTTACCCGTGCTAATGACTGAAATCCATCTTTGGGATAGGAATCTGCCAACAGCCATTTACCATCCGGGGAGAAGATCAAGTGTGCCATTGGGCCCATACCGCGAGAGATGCGGGTTGCGCGGAAAGGTCGTATGCGGTCATCAAACACGACGTATTCATTTCCTTGCTGACGCCAGTTGGCGTCAATCAGAATTTCGTTTGGAGTACGTCCCCAGATCTGGTGTGAAATCATTCCATTCGTCCAATGTAGCTGCGAAAGTGTGCATGCCAGATCGGAACCATTGATATCAACCGTATACATATTGGTTTGCCAATGTGGTTTCCTTTGCTCAGGACAGTGTCGAAACAAAAACAGCAGTTTTGAGGAGTCACAATTGAAAATAATGTGGTTAAGCCAAAGATACTGATCTTTTAGATCATATGCCATCGGATGCGCGGCAATGAGTTGCCGGTAGTTCACCAGCAATGTGCTTGTGCCAGTATGCATATCAATCAGAAAAACTCCGTCCTGATCTAAATCCGGGACTTTATCGTCGGGCAACAGGGCTTCTGCATAGGTATAGCCTCGGCGCGGAATCCTGGCAAAATTCAATGTTGCGCCCCAACGCCCATCCGGAGACATGGCATAGATCGGAAACTCGTATCTGCCAACCACACCGCGCCCGATTTCATAAATCCGGGCAACGAGCTTTTGTTCTTCCAGATCAAAATCATTGTAGATGAAACAATTCTGCCGATGTTTCAGCCATAAGGTCATAGCACCCTGCTGATGGCACCAAGCACGGGTTTTTGCACATGGAACGAATGGTCTGTTTGTTCCTTCCAGGTAACCGACTTCGGCAGTTTCGCCGATCTGAGGCAGTTTTTCACACTGCGGGGCTTTTAGTGTCAAGTGCTTGGAGAGATCTGCATTCCATGGATCCCGATCATAGTAACCAAAAAAATAATGTCCGTCTTCTGGGCACAGAACCTGCCAGTTGAATTTTTCACTGATCTTCATGTGGATTAAAACCCCTGAATATTTTTTTCACGCTTTCGCAAGCCAGTTTAGGTCGACGATATTCATCAAGCACCCCTTTATTATTAAAAGCTCTTGGACGTACCAACGCCCTAGCGCTGCGGTAGGTACGGCAATCACAGAATTGCCACAACGCAACTCCGCTAATACGGCTGTCCTCAACGACTTTACGGCAAACAATTTTCAAATACTCATTCTGGTATTCTTCAGACCATTGTGCACAGATAGAATCTCGCCAACCATAAATCGCACCCGCCCCGATTTCTGAAATAATAAATGGCTTTTCTGCAAGTCCGCGATTTTTCAATTCAGCAAGATAAAAGTCGATTTTCGGCTCGATTTCCTCAAGCGGATTTTCCTCATCTTGGTCGACGACATACCAGCCTGGATAGATATTGAAGCAGATGACATCGATTTGTTCGAGAAAAAGATCTTTCATGCCGCGGTTGCTGGCGTAAGTTACCAGCCGGAAAGGATCCCTGCTGCGAATTAATTGGATCAATGATTCATAGCATGCACGGGATGCTTCAGCAGCGGATTCTCCTTCATTGAGAAAACCGCGCATAATGATGCAAGGGTGGTTGTAGCTGGCGCGAATCATTTCCACGGTTTGTTTTCGCTGCGCTTCGACAAAATCAGGATCTTCAAAATGGCGGACTTTTTGTCCCCAGCCCATGCTTTCTTCAAATACCAGAAAACCAAATTCGTCACAAAGATCGAGGAAACGCGGGTCTTGCGGATAGTGTGATCCGCGGACAAAATTACATCCCATATTCCGCAACAGTTGCAAGTCAGCAAGTACCTGCTGATATGGTAAAGCAGGGCCGTATTGCGGGTGTCCTTCGTGGCGGCAGAATCCGAGCAATTTTATCGGCTTACCATTAAGCATGATCTGTCCATTTTCCGTCCAGACTTGGCGAATGCCGAAACGTACAGTGCAGGCGTCGTTGCCGTTATCGACCGTCAGGGTATGCAAGTGGGGACATTCCGGTGACCAACACTTTAGCTCGGGCAATTCCAGTTCAAATGTGAATACTCCGTTCTTGAATACCACATCCTGAAACTTGCTTTGGCAAGAACCGTCAATAGTGACAGCAAGGTTTTGCCGGCCGGAGGATTCAATGCAGACTCTGAACCTGCGGTTTCGATAATCGAGCGTATCCACAGCAACCCAGTCGAACAACTCCCCAGCTGGCAGTATTTGCAAATCCACTTCACGGAAAATTCCCCCGTAGGCATAGAAATCGAAAAAGCCCTCTTGCAGGGGATATTTTTTATAGTCGAAGCGGTTACAGGTCATGATGACCAGTTCGCGACTTGATTGTTCGGACACGGGAATAGGACATGCAAAAGGCGTATAAGCACTATAATGTTCCCCGATTTGAACACCATCTACAAATACTTTACAGTACATCGCTGCAGCACCGATCTTCAGCAATGATTTTGTTCCAGCAGGAATGTCAATAAAACACCGGTAAATACCCAGTCCGCGCTTGCCGTTATAGGCTGGAAACGCATCAAATGCCGATGGAACCGGCATGCGATCGTCATATTTTAACGTTGTGATATCCAGCTCATCAAAGCCAATATCCTGCAGAAATTTGAAATCCCAAAGACCCGTCAGCTTGACCCCTTTGCGCTGAGGAAAAAACGGATAACTTTGTATACTGGTTGATGCGTTGTTCATATTAAAAAAACTTGTCTTGTCTTATTTCGAGTTCACGAATAAATGGTGCTTTTCACTCCCAGAGGATTTTTAGGAACAGGAAGATTTTCGGACAATTAAAGTCGGTTGGAGTATTTTTTTGTTCTGGAAAGGGTGCCACTGTTTTTTTTCATTGATTTGTTCCATAAGCATGTTGACCAGTTCGGCAGCGATTTCTTTTTTGGGCTGGCTGACTGTAGTCAAACCTGGGACACAATATTGTGCTTCCTCAATATCGTCAAAACCAGTGATTGCCATCTCTGCAGGTACTCTTATGCCGGATTGGATTGCTTCGTTCATGCCGCCAATAGCCATAGCATCATTGTGGAACATCACGGCGTCTGGCAAGTTCCCGGCATTTCTTTCCAGAAGAATTTGCATCCCTTTAATCCCTTCCCGCATCTCACCACTGAGGTTTTCGATTACACTCTCGTCAATGTCAATATTGTTTTCCCGTAAAGCTGCCTGGTACCCTGGAAAACGTTGGTCATCCTTGTTGACGCCCCCGATAAAAGCGATACGATGACGACCCATGCTAATTAAATGCTGCACCAACATTCTGCTGCCCTCATAGCGATCAACATCCACATAACTCAAAGGTTTATCCCCCGGATTGCGATAAACGACTACCGGAGTCCCACTTTCATGTAGTCGTACCAGCTTCTCACTGGCCGCTGAATAAGCAATGATACCATCCACTTTCCGCGCCAACATGGAATCCAACATCTGAGAATATTCCTCAGCATTCGAGCCCACTACAAAAATCGCCGAAAATCTTTTTGCGTTCAGACAAAGAAAAATTTCATTCGACAATTCCCCAAGAAAACGATGCGCGAAGGAAGGAAGAAGAACCCCAATCAGATTCGTTTTCCCCATGACCAGACTGCGCGCTGCCAGATCCGGCTGATAATTGGACTTGCGCGCTAGTTCCCGAATCCGACTGCTCGTTTCAGCTTTGATCTTCGGAGAATCCGAAAGCGCTAAACTGACCGTCGAACGAGAAATATGTAAAATGTCAGCTAGGTCTTTCTGAGTCATGACACTTTTACTCCAAATAGGTACAAAACAAAGAAAACTTAGAAAAACAAAAGAGAGAACAAAATTCACACGTGTTAAATACTTTAATTCCTTATTTTTTTTTGTCAAGCTGTTAGGTTGTGGTTTGGCTAATTTTTCCATAGCATGGGGGAAAACAGTTTTCCGGAGATAATTTTCCTGCGGATTTTGCACTATTATAAAAGTTTTGTTTTGTTTTTTCTGAGTTCAATAAGATTTCAGCTTGGCTTGACAAGAAGCCGAAACCATTTAGCTTAATGCATTGACTTTTCGGGGAAAATGGATTTTCCGGGAATTTTTGCTTTCAATACGAAAGGGGTTTTATGAAACAGGCAATTTTGCTGGTCGTATGTTTTGTTTTTCTGAGTGGTTGTGTTTGTGTTCAGAAGGAATCTGTAGCTTTGCAGGAGAAGGTTGAGTTCTTTCTTCCGGAGGTGATTTATGCGGTTCCTGGTGTTGAAATGAATGTTTATTTCAACAATCTTGTATTGCTGGTCCATTCTGCCAACTATGTTTTTGATGTCAATTGCAGCAAAGGGCGCAATGATCAGCAACGTTGGCGTTTTGTTCCGTCGGAAAAGGACATTGGTACGTATGACTGGGAAATCCGGGTTTTCGGGCAGCAGGGTTTGGTTGCGCAAGGCAGCTGTAAACTGGTGGTTAGTGCGCTGAATACGGTGGAAAACCGCCCGCTTTCAGTTTTGGTCGTCGGAGACAGCCTGACGGCGGCAACGGCATACCCGGCCCGGATATTTGCTTTGAGCAAAAACCCCGGAAAACTGGCGATGAAAATGATTGGCAGCCGTGGCAATGGTCCGGAGCGCAGCGCAGTACCCGGCGACGTGGCACATGAGGGATACGGCGGCTGGACTTGGAATAGCTTCGCCAGTGGCAAAAACAGTAAATTTTTGCGCTTCCCGGACGGAGATAGCACTGCGAGCGGGACGCTGGATTTTCAAGCCTACTTGGATCAATATAATGAGGGCAAAGCCCCGGATGTTATTACCATCATGCTGGGAATCAATGATATTTTCGGCGCACAGGATGAGAACATAGATAGTAAGATCGATGCGATTTTCGCGAAAATGGAGTTGTTGCTGGCGGAATTTCGCCGGGTCGCCCCGCAAGCGGCGATCGGGGTTGCCTTGATTCCGCCGGGCGCGGGATCACAGGATGCCTTTGGCGCCAATTATGCTTGCGGTCAGACACGCTGGCAATATTTGAAAAATCAGTCCCATTACAACCAGGCACTGGTGGCGAAATTCAAAACGGCAAACCCCCAGGGGATTTCTCTGATTCCGGTCTTCAGCAATCTGGATTGTGTGAACAATTATCCGCAATTAACGTCTGCAATCAATGATGGAAATACAGCGCAGATTACCCGCCTGAACAATGGAGTGCATCCTTCCGTTGCGGGCTATAACCAGATCGGCGATACGATTTTCAGCTGGTTGCAGCATCAACTTGCAAAGTAAAATCTGTAACGAACTAAGCGATTTTTATTGAGAGAATCAATTCGTTAGAGGAAGACGGAACGAAAAAAATGCAGGAAGGACAGGCGATTCAGGATTTCAGCGCCCTGGGAAGTTGCCTGGTGATCGGGGGCGGCGGCTTTTTAGGCAAGCAGATTGTTTCCCGGCTCCGGTCTGCTGGGGCTGCGGTACGTGTATTGGGACGGCACCTCTATCCGGACTTACTGGCGTTGGGCGTCGAATGTCGACAAGGTGATGTTACGGATTTACGGACTGTGCAGCAGGTCTGCTTGGGGATCGACACGGTCTTTCATACCGCCTCTCTCAGTTTTATGTGGGGCAAACGGGACTTGCTCTACCAAGTCAATGTGGAAGGCACGGCCAATGTTATCAAGGCGTGTCGGGAAGTCGGAATCCAGCGTTTGATTTATACCAGTTCACCCAGTGTCGTCATTGGCGAAAACAGCATTGTCAACGGAGATGAGAGCCTGCCCTATCCGGAATGTTACGGTAGCGATTATCCAAGGAGCAAAAGCCTGGCCGAACAGCTCGTTCTACAGGCAAACAAGCATGGGGATTCTACTGAAAAGCAACTGCTGACCTGTGCCATCCGACCGCACCTGCTCTGGGGACCGGGAGACCCTCATATTCTGCCACGCATACGAAAAGCTGCTACGCAAGGACGTTTGCGGCAGATCGGGGACGGGCGAAATCTGATCACGATCACCCAGGTGGAGAATGCCGCGTATGCCCACCTGCTGGCCGCCTTGGAACTGGCCGGCTCGGCTCGTTGTGCGGGGAAAGCCTATTTTATCGGAGATGCGGAACCCATTTATCTCTGGCCTTGGCTGAATCAGGTTCTGTCCATCTGGGGGCTGCCGCGGATCAGAAAGCACGCGCCTTGGGGACCGACCCGGTTTCTGGCTTTATTGTCTGAAGGGCTGCATGATCTTTTCCCCTGGCTTGGGGAACCCTTCATGACAACGTTCATTGTCGATCAGCTGGTGCGTTCGCATTCATTTTCGCACCAGGCCGCCGCCCGGGATTTCGGATATTTTCCAATCGTCTCCCCACAGGCCGGTTTGCAAAAACTGGCAGAAGCGGAGCATACTCAGGCAACGGAAAGTTAAATGATGCCTTTCAGGCCAACCCTTATGATGATGCCTGAAACAAAAAGGGGATCTAACGAGATGTCAAATCAGAACCGCTGCCATGCCGGTAAGAAACTGCGCATTGGAATCTGGGAACATTATTTTCAGCCGGAATACCGCATTGCCGACCGTTTGCGAGAGCATTTCGACGCCGAAATCATCACCGTTGATTTTAAAAAAGCGGGTTACTTGGATGATCTGGATGTTTTGCTGATCGAACAAAATGGGCTGAATGATTTTGTTGAAAACAATTGTGAATATATGCATGCCTTTGTGGCTCAAGGCAAAATCTGCTGGATCATGCATCAGGATTATGAACGCTGGTCGACTTCTTTTCTTCCCAATGAATTGTCTTCGCCTTATCTGGTAAACCGTTATTTGACCAGTATTTCCGCTGTGCATAAGACCTATCTGCTGCCCTGGCTGGAAAACCCCGCACATCCGTTGTTTGCCACTCCGAATACCTTGGGTTCTGAAGAGCTTTTATACTGGGAAATACCGGGCAATTCCTTTGCCATACAACGAAAACCAGGATCGGCAGAATCCCTGCGCACAGCGGCGGTGTCCTGCATCGTCAACACTGGCAATTGGGAAGTGCTGGGCAGTTTCCGAGATGCCGCTATCCCTGAAGCCGCTTTGATCCTACAAGCCAGATATGGAGCCGGACTTTTTCTCTGGAATCAGATCCTGTTTCCAGAAAACCGCCTAGCGGAAGAAAACCCAGTGCTGCAGTTCTGGGATCGCTATATTGAAAATGCGTTGGCTTATTTTCAAACTCTCCGTCAGGGAAAAAATTCCAGTATACAGGCTCCATCCCCCAGCAAAAATTTCGTTTGGAAATCGAACTATCGGATGATTGCGCATTTGCATTCGGTTGACTGGTATGGAGCGGATGCTTCGCTCGCTTCAATCAATGCGGCGATGAAATACCATGCTTTTGACATTGGCATCCTTTCGGTAAAAGACAAGTTGTCCTGTTTGGGAAATCGTCACTTGGAGGATTTCTGTGATGAGCGGGTACTGTTATTGCCGGGGCAGGAATTTCATCCTTTCAATTGGAATCCTGAAGATGCCCAAATCAGTCATAATGGATACCATATTCTGGCCGCAGGGATCAAACAATACAGCAGCGCTTTTACCTGTAGTTTGTACCAGAAGAGTGAAATTTCTGAGTATCTTCATAAGGCGCTGAAATACATCAGAGAAAATGAAGGAGCCAGTTGCGCTACCCATCCCGATACCGCCTATTGGCAGGATTATCCTTTTGATGCTGTTGATATTGAACTGAAACCCGCCTATGTAGCGCAGGCCTTCCAGAAGGACAAGGTCGGCTTTCCAGTACAGAGCAAAACCCTGCAGGGCAGTGCAGTAGAGAAGTATTATCTTTCTGGAAAACGGATCACGATCATGGCTTCGGTGGATATGTGGGGGACGCAGCGCTTGCGTGAAAATCCGGTTTTCCAGTTTACTTATTTGAATGGGCAACCCTGCCGGGCTTCTGTGGTGTCCGCCATCCAAGCCGGACATCTGATGCCAGCAATCTATATCCAGGAAGCCGACGTCCGTCTTGATGGCCAGCTGCCGGGAGACATGCTGACCGTAAGCCGGGCAGAAAAGGCCAGCCTGGAAATCCGAATCATCGCCGAAAAACCCCTGAGCGAACTCCGGGTGTTCAGCGCGGATCAACTGATTTTTAAGGATGAATTAAACGGGGTGCTGACGCTGGAACGCACGCTCCCCCTGAAAAATCTGCCCTTGCGCACTTTCCTCCGCCTGGAAATCGAAGGCCCTGAAGCCGTCCTCTTTAGCAACCCCTTCTATCTGAACTGAATATACCGCTGGTATTGATCCACACATGACGCAGATTTTCTGGCGTGGTTTTAAAAGGCCTTTTTACGGGTAACAGTTGCGCAGGCACACGACTCGTCGCCATTGGACATGCTGGAATACAAAGTATAACCTTGTTTTACACTACGCCTTTTACTCCGAACCGGAGATTTTCTTCTCTGAACTTGGCTTCCGAAATGACCTCTTCGGGAACGGGAGCGGGCTAAAGCCCGCTGGAGCCACGCAGCCTGAAGGCTGAACTACAAACGTGCGTGTCCGACGGACACGCCTGTCCCAAAATGACCGCATGCGGAGGCCAGTGGGGTATCTGAATAGTTACCGGGTCATTTTGTCATGCGTCTCAAAACGGGCGCGAGCTATGGGCTGCCAGCGAGGACGCCGGTGCTCCATAAACTTCGCAGATATTTGCGCTTGCAGGCCAGTTCATTCATATTT
>Ga0172378_10001349_pt1 | contig 22581 bp, 19 predicted proteins | sample GrowelOW332metaG_FD_119755 | JGI IMG/M metagenome (GOLD analysis project Ga0172378, IMG submission 119755) | Groundwater microbial communities from an aquifer near a municipal landfill in Southern Ontario, Canada - Pumphouse #3_1 metaG | ecosystem: Environmental > Aquatic > Deep subsurface >... | reverse complement strand
CTGTTAGTGTTGATGTAGCGCATCAAAAAGCAACGGAAACATAGCCGAGTTATGGTGAGTAGGTTTTTGATAGCATTCTCAACAATAATGGGCAGTTAGACTTTGTAGTAGAAATACTCTTGCGGATTTAAGGACCTATATTAAAGCGCTGTAAGTTTATTGTTTATATTAATTCTGATTAGTAACGAAAAAATAAAAGCATTTTAACTAAAATTCGCTAAATATAATATTCATTAAGGGTGTTCTAACACATATTTTTGTAAAAAAGGCAACTATATTCTTCCTATTTCACAACTCTTATAAAAACTAATTTGTAAAATCAACCTTAAATATACTATAATGAAAAACATTGAAATAAAAAATTCTGTTTTAATTATTCTTTTTTTATGGATGTTTACGTTAACAACAGGATGCAGGCAAAATGAACCTAATATAATACTGTCGGCTACTTCCAGTATGATTAAGGTTCCGATGGAACTTGAAAAACCCATTTATGTAGGAGACACCGCCAAAATTAATGCAGCAGGAGGAGAATATGAGTCGTTCCAGGTAATCATTTCCTCCAAAGACAGTTCTGCCTTAGAAGGTATACATTGGAAAGTTGATGCCCTAACTGGAAAAAATGGCGAAATAGGAGTTGGAAACATCACAGTCAATCCGGTTGGCTATGTCCAGACAACTACAACTTCAAAAAGTTACCCTAGTTCGTTAGGATGGTGGCCCGACCCATTGTTACAGATAGATACACTGAGCATACCTGCAGGTGAACGTCAACCACTATGGGTAACTATTTATGTACCCCGTGGAACGCCTGCAGGTCTTTATAATGGATATATCCATATCAAAGCAGATAAAAAAGGAAGTTCCGGCATCCCTGTTTCCCTTCGCGTATGGGGTTTTAATCTCCCCTTGCGCCCAAGCTTAAAAACCCTAACCTGGGTTAGTTCCTTGAAGGATTTCGGTGGCAATTCCAGAAAAAACCGCAAAGCATTTTATGAATTACTACTGAAACACCGCCTGGGACCAGGAGGCCGTGTAGAATTGGACGAAGAAATGCTTGATTTTTGCATAGATAGGGGAATGAATGCTTTCATCTTGGACAATATCCCCAACCTGAAACGGAACCATCAAGATAATTTTACTGATGAGTACAAGAGCAGCTTGCAAAAAAGACTTAACAAATATGTTAAAAAATTTGCACATCATGGATGGCTTAACGGAATGGCATACGTATATAATTACGATGAAGTCGACAAAAAGCATTGGCCCCTGGCAAAAGAGATGTATTCATTGGTGAAAAATGTGAGCAGCGACCTAAATGTAATTCAGTGCTTAAATATACCTGAGGGGGTGAAGGCCCTTGCCGGATATGCTGATACCTGGGATGTATATGTGTCCCAGTACGAAAAATCTGGTGTAAAAAACAGGGTAAAAAAAGGTGACGAGGCTTGGCTTGCTGTCTGTTGTTATCCATCTGTCCGCCCAAACCTTTTCCTGGAATACCCAGCAATAGATGGAAGGATCCTTGGATGGATATGTTTCCAAACCGGTGTCACCGGATTTGAATATTGGAGCCCAAACCATTGGAAAGGAAACATTTCTTCTCCTGGGTTGCGGGGCGATTGGAAAGCCAATACTTTCTTAAATTATAACGGTGACGGTTACCTGACCTACCCTGCCCAGGGTGGTGGCATACTATCCTCAGTGAGGCTTGAAAATTTACGTGACGGATTCGAAGATTATGAATATTTAAATTTACTTAAAAAGCTTGGGGGAAACACAGAATTGTCAAAAACAGTTGTTTCCGGACCAACAGATTATACCTCAGACTTTGAGTTGCTTTATCAGATAAGAAAAAAAATTGCCACTGAGATTGAAAAAATACTGGAAGCAAACAATAATATTTTATCGGAAAAGTGAAAAAACCGACATAAAAAAGAAATATAGTATCCGTCATCATACGTAAAACTTTGATTTGCAGGATAAAAAATTCTGCAAATCAAATAAAATTTAAAAAACTTTTAAACGTAACAAGACTGAATAGCTTATTTGGCATCATTGGATAACAAAGCTGTTCATACTTGTGGGAAATGGACTATATACACAAAAAGCAGTAGTAAAGGATAATCAAGGGTAACGATCGGATACTCCATAAAAATATTTTAAAGCGCTGTTTGTTAATATATATTATTAACCCTTTTATGTTCATTCATTAATTTATAAAGCATTAGTTTTTTCCTTATATTTGCATAAGATTTGGTGTCTGCTCTATAAAAATATTTATATGACAGAGATAAAAGGGAATCCGTTGTAAATACGGAACTGTACCCGCAGCTGTAATCCAAAATTTACTTTCTAAACATCCGCCACTGTTTTTAAACGGGAAGGCAATAGAAAGTTTGGTAAGCCAGAAAACCTGCCAGATCCATTATGTTTTAACCGAGACTTCGGGAGTTGAGTTGTTAAAATTAATTTCATTTGATGGAAAATTATGGGATCATTGTCTGTAATCTTAGGATTTACAGGATGATGAAAATTATTTTTATTCTGATAGGAATAGGTATGCCTTCTAAATTATATGCTCAGGACAAAACGGTTACAGACTCTGTCTTTATCCACGAGGTAAAAACCTATGCCAAAATGAAAAAATTTTTGGCAGCGACAAAAACAGATCGTTTGACAGAGTCTGATATTGACAGATCAGGGGATGGTGGTTTGAGACAGCTACTCTGGAATACAAGTTCTGTTTATATAAAATCGGATGGCGGAACTCTTTCAACCATTCGGTTCAGGGGAACTTCACCTAATCAGACGTCAATATTTTTCGGAGGAATTGATGTTAATTCGCTCACACTGGGACAATCCAACTTATGTAATATTACACCCTTTTTGTTTGATTATGTAGATATTCAGTACGGAAGTTCTTCTACGGTAAACGGCTCAGGTTCTGTTGGAGGGGCCATTCATCTTGGGCTTTACAGCTTGTGGGAGAAAGGGATACAGGTAAAAGCGAGAATTTCTGAAGGCTCTTACGGAGAGCAGTTTTACGGAACAAAAATATACGTTGGTAATGGGAAACTGGAAGCAATCAGCAGAATGTACTATTATTATCACAGGAACGATTTTTCTTTCATGAATAATTATACAGGAGACGTAGAACACCCTGGATCCGTTAAAGATTATCAGCACGGGGCTTCACTTGAAAAATACGGCTTAATTCAGGAGCTTAATTATCGTTTCGGAAGTGATGAATACGTTAAGTCTTCTTTCTGGTACGAACACGATTATCATCAGATTCCATTAAATATGTCTTCTAATTATTTCTATGACGGAGATCAAATCAGCGATTTGGTGGATAAAAATATTCGTTTCTGGTCGGAATATCACAATAATAAAGGAAAAATAAAATTTAAGGGTGGTCTGGGATATGTACATGATATGGAAACTCAGGATAAAGATAACCATGGAAAAATAGTGACAGACAGATTAATTGTTTCTTCTGAAATTAAGCAGGATGTCATTATAAATTTTGGTTACAAAGCAGGTTTAAAATATAAACGTATTTATCCGGATGTATATGCATATTCTGATTCTATTATAAAAAGGGAGCAACATCTGGATATTTATAGTTCATTTTTCTATCATATCGGGAAAAGGTGGAAGCTGACGGCAAATATGCGTCAATTGTTCGTAACTAATTTTTCTGCCCCTTTTACACCGTCTGCCGGAGCGGAATACCGTATGTTTTCTTCCGGCACTTCTTCCCTTCTGATGACCGGAAGCATTGCCGGGAGTTATCGTATTCCTACTTTTAATGATCGTTACTGGGGAACTAACGGAAATTCTGATTTAAAAGCAGAAAACGGAATGAACTATGAAGCCGGATGGAATTATCATCTGGTATCGAATTATACAAAAGTTAACCTGAAACTAAATATATTTTATCTGGATATTAAAAACTGGATAGAATGGCGACCGTTAGGTATTCTGGAAGCAGTAAACGTTGGCGAAGTAGTAAGTAAAGGAATAGAATTTCAGTCTTTTATTCAAAAAGTGATAGGAGTTTCAAAAATCACCTTCCGCTTAAATTATACATTCAATCCTGTGCAGACCGTAAAAGATATTTCAAAGTCGCTGGTTAACGGCCAACAGATGGAATATATACCCAGAGACATGGGAAATATTTCAGTAGTGGAAGATCTTAATCAATGGGAATACTTCATACAAGGACAATATACCGGTACCCGACTATCGGATGGAACAGAAAGAAAGCTTCATCCCTATTTTCTGGTAAATACAGGAATTTTTCGGGAAATATATATTGATGGGAAAAAAATTAAATGTTCTTTTTTCATCGAAAATATACTAAACAGAAATTATCAAAATCAAAAATATTATGCTATGCCACGGCGTACTTTTCGTCTCAGCATCTCAGCTAATCTGAAATCTTTTAATAAATGAAAAATATTTATAAAAAATGAAAAATTATCTTACCAAATTTGCGTGTTTGTTATTGTGTTCAGGCTTTCTGTTTTCATGTAGTGATGATGATGACATAAATTATAAGCCGGATATGAATGGTGCATATATATTTAATTTCGGAAACTGGGGGGCAGGAGGTTCTTCTATTTCTCAATTTGATTACAATAATAGTGTAATGACAAATGATTTTTATGAACTTGTAAATGGAATCGAGTTAACCGGTAATATTGAATATGCTTATAATTATAATGATCAGACATTCCTTTTAGAGAATAACCCTGATCAGATTATTACGCTGAATGATACTCTGGCTCAACTTAAAAATGGGGTTCCTTTGGAAAATCCCCGTGCCTGTGTGGGTAATGGAAATTATCTTTATATTTCCTGCTGGGGAGATACACCGGACTGGAATCTGATGCCGGATTCTTATATTGCGAAGTATAATATCAATACTATGACTGTTGAAGATACTATTTTTATAGCAGGTGGTCCTGAGGGCGTTGAAATTGCCAACGGTAAACTTTATGTTGCCATGAATTTTAAAAAGAATGTCGCAGTAATAAATCTTGATGATAATTCTATTTCATATATAGAAACACCGGCTGTTTGTTCTTATTTCGTAAAAGATGATGATAATAATTTATACGTATCTTTTGTTGGAACCTCTTTAGATCCTTCATATAAAACAGGATTAGGATATATTGATACAGTTAATGATAAACTGACAAATTATTCCTTGGCAAATGTAAGTTCTTCATATTCACAAATAATGACTATGAATAATGACAAATCCAAAATTTATGTGATTGCCGCACCTTGGGTAAAAGATGCTAATGGAAAATGGAGTATGGTAGGTGGGATTTTTGTGTTTAATACTGAGACCAAAGCGTTTGAAGCAGATCCTGTAATAAGTAATATTTTAGGTGCTGATGCGATTACTGTAAATCCAGAAAATGATGATCTTTATATAACAACTTCGCCAAGTTTTACGGATCCCGGTGTTTTAAATGTGTACGGATCTGACGGAATATTTAAGAAAACATATACTACAGGTATTTCTCCAAATCATATTATTTTTCTTTAATCTTTCTTCGAAAGACGGCACAAGTATGGACATTTGAACATGGGAAAACTTTTATATAATTGTATCTTATGTCAAATTTAGTTCAATCGTCCACGATTGAATTTCAGCATTACAGGTCTCTCTTACGCCAGAAGAAAATTTTAAATACGGAGGGGCGAATCCGTTCTAATTAAAATAATAAGAAAGAAATCCAATAAATGAACCTCTTTCTGTATATTTTTTGTCAGGTTTAGCCTGCAACCATTAAGATAACCGTTTTACCAGGCTGATTGAAACTGATTTAGGAATCTTGTATCGTTTTCAAAAAATTTACGGATATCGGTAATACCGTATTTCAGCATGGCAATTCTTTCAACTCCCATTCCGAATGCAAAACCTGTATATTCTTTGGAGTCAATGTTGCATGATTTAAAAACATTCGGGTCAACCATACCGCAACCAAGAATTTCCAGCCATCCGGTACCTTTACATATAGAACAGCCTTTCCCTCCGCATATTGTGCACGAGACATCCATCTCGGCTGAAGGTTCAGTAAAGGGAAAATAAGATGGTCTAAGACGGATTTTTGTGTCTTTGCCAAAAAGTTCCTGCGAAAAATATAATAAGGTCTGTTTCAGATCAGCAAAAGAAACATTTTTATCAACATAAAGACCTTCTATCTGATGGAATATGCAGTGAGCCCTTGCAGAAATAGCTTCATTACGGAAAACACGTCCTGGAAATATAGAACGAATGGGAGGTTTGTTATTTTCCATTACTCTTGTCTGTACACTGGAGGTATGGGTTCTCAATAGAATATCAGGATCTCTTTCTATAAAAAAAGTATCCTGCATATCTCTGGCCGGATGTTCAGGAGGGAAGTTCAAAGCTGAAAATACATGCCAGTCATCTTCTATCTCAGGTCCTTCACTTACAGAGAAACCAAGACGGGAAAAAATTTCTATAATTTCGTTTCTGACGATGGCCAGAGGATGACGTGTTCCTAAAGTAAGTGGTTCACCCGGACGAGTCAGATCGTTTTTCTCTTCTAAATTTTCTTTTTCTTCAAACCGTTCACTAAGTTCATCAAGCTTTTTAATTGTAAAAAGCTTTAAATCGTTGATTGCTTTTCCTACGACCTTTTTCTTATCCGGAGAAACTTTTTTAAAATCAGCAAATAGTTTATTTATTTCACCTTTTTTACTAATGTATTTCACACGAAGATTTTCTACATCTTCTTTCTTTGAAGTTTTTATTTTCTCCAGTTCTTCTTTTATCTGTTCTATTTTCTCCAGAATCATGATATTCAATTGAATTTTCGTACAAAGATACATAATTTTCTATTTCTACGACACAGTATTAGACCATAAGGTAAAAGACAAAAAAAAGTTTAAAGGTTACAATGTATAAAATTTAAAGATATAGCCTTTCTACTGGTCTTTTTTGCCTTCGACATTGATATCTTATTTCATAACCGATATATTTCTGATGCGAATATTTTTTAGCGGACGATAATTTTTGTCAACTTCTACTTTGCTTATTTTGTCAGCTACATTCATTCCGGAGATTACTTCTCCAAAAATAGTATAGGTTCCATCGAGATATGGGGCACCTCCTGTAGTTTTGTATACCTGTCTTTGTTTTGAAGTAAAGTGAATGTGTTTTTCTTTTTCCAGGTCGTCTAATTCTGAATCGGAATAGGGACGTCCGGTGACTATATAGAACTGAGAACCATCAGACCGGAATTTGCTATTCTTTTTGTCAGGCATTCGTGGTGATCCTATTATTCCGCGTTTATGGAACAGTCCAGGTACAATATGTGCCGGAAGTGTATAACCGGGACCCTTCCAGCCTACAATATCATCTTTACCGGCAAAACGTGTATCCGCAGCTCCGCTTTGTATTCCGAATCCTGCCATTATGCGATGAATCAGTAAATTGTTATAATAACCTTCGCGTGTCAGGGATATGAAGTTGTCGCGGTAAGACGGAGTTGAATTGAATAGTCTGATTTTAATATCCCCCATGTCTGTTTTAATAAGCAATCCCTTAATTTTGCTATTAGCCAGGCTTATTGATTTGTTTTTTGTTGAGGTCAGATGACTAAGCGGTTCAGCAGATTTTTTGTTTTTTAGCAAATTTAAAATATAAAAAGAAGGAGTTACCAAACTTTGGTTATCATAGTCCACTATTCTTGAATAACCTAATCCTATACATTGATTAGGGGTTAAAAAAACGGGGGAACCATATGAAGGAATGTAGAAAATATTTGTAACTGTATAATTATTACTGCCTTCTATTGTTATATAATCTATATTTTTACCATTATGAAGTGAAAGAGTTTTATGCTGTGGTTTGGATAGATAAGTTATTTTTTTCCCCGTGGATATTTTTTTTGAAACAAGTTTTACCGGAGTACGGCAGATATTTTTAGTTTTCAGAATAAGCAGATCGTTGGTTCTGTCTACGGCTACAAACTTTGTTATCATATATGTTTTTGTGCCATTCCAGGGAGTAATTTTTGCTTCTGTTGCATGAATTAACGGAGTCATACGGCATACAACAAGATTACTGTCGATAAAGAAGGCTGTCTCTTTGTTCAGAAATCTTTGCCCGTCATAACTTTCTATTGTAACAATAGAAGGGATTAATTTCTTATAGCTGTATTTTTTTGTGTTCGCAGAGGATGAAATGGCAGTAGATTCTTTTTTGACGGACATTCCCTTTTTTTCAACGGAATGACAGGAAGTAAAAAATAATGACATGAGAAAAGCGAAGAAAAAGAATCTTTTAATATACATTGTTTATACTTTTATTGAATGATTTTTACATGAATTTTTACATCAATATAAGGGCGATGGTTCTTGTCTGTTTTTAAAGCTGCGATTTTATCTATGATACTAAATCCAGAAATACATTGCCCGAAAACTGTGTATTTCCCGTCTAATGCCGGATATCCGCCTTTTGTAGTATAACTTTTTCGTTGATTTTCTGTGAATTTTAGAATTCCCGGATTAAGAACCATTTTCGATGCAATATCCTGTTTTACCTTTTTCGCCAGTTCTCTGAATTCCGCTACTTTGTTTTTTTTCTTAAGTTGCTTTAGTTTTTCCCGTACAGAAGGGGTAAGAACCTCAGAAATAATTTTTGACCGTATAGGACGGTTGACAGCCATTTCCAGGGTATCTAAAGCCCCCTGACTGTATATTGATCCTTTGACAATGTAAAACTGGGAGATGTCAGATTGTTTGAATGGGTTTATTTTGTCTGGCTGACGAGGAGCACACAGGGCTCCTTTTTCATGAAAATGATTTGCGCTGATTTCGTCATCAACTGTATAATCAGGGTCTCCGTATCCTATTCTCTTACCAGCAGGGGCATTACGAGATGATTTAGATCCTCCCTGGATTAAAAAATTTTGAATTACACGGTAGAAAAGAGTGTTCTCGTAATATCCTTCATTAGCTAATTTTAAAAATTCATCACGATGTTTTGGAGTATCGTTGTATAATTTAAAGCGCATATTTCCAAAGTTTGTTTCTATTTCAACAATATGAGTCTGAGCTTTTCCATTCAGAGTAAAACATAATAAAAAACAGAATACAAGAATAATAGCTTTTGTCTGTATAGCTACGAACTTTTTCATTTTTTGTAATTTTATACAAATATAATGATTCTCTTTTGCCAGAATCAGAACATAGCTTTACAATTTCTTTTATAGCTGAAAAAAGCTGGAAAAAATGAAAGAGAAATGTATCTTTGAATATTATAAGTAATTGAAAGTCCGTATATTTTTAATTTGAAAACTAAAAATATACGAAATCGTAATCTTAAATAAAATCTGATGGAAATGAATATCTTAAAAGTAGATCCCTGTATTGATCTGGAAAAGATAAATCTTTCTCATGCTTTTTTGTTGTTTGAGGCAGTTGAAAAGAACAGAAGTTTTTTGTCAGAATGGCTTTCATTACCCAATGAGGTGGAAACACAAGAGGATGCCGTAGAATTTATCCGTGCTGTATTAAAGGATTCCAAAAGAAAAGAAGATTCTGTTTTTGTTATATGGTACCGGAAACAATTTTCAGGACTTATCAGTCTAAAAGAAAATGATCTTTTGAACAATAAAACAGAAATAGGTTACTGGCTTACGAAAAATATGACAGGGAAAGGAATTGTTACAAAAAGTGTTAAGGTTTTATCTGAATATATTTTTATGGTAATGAATATAAACCGTATAGTAATCAGATGTGCCGTAGGAAACAATAAAAGTTCTGCTATTCCCAAACGTTTAGGTTTTGCTTTTGAAGGAATTGAAAGGGAAGGTGAAAAAAATTCTGCATGTTATATGAATATGGAAATATATAGTCTTCTTAAAGGTGATAATCATTCCCGATTAAGATAATAAGAAAAACTTAACATAAACATCAATATGTTTAAAAGAGTAAAATATTCCGTGGAATCATTTGCTAATATGGATAGGGTCGTGAGTCTGACTTTAACCTAAAAAAATTTATACTTTCTCCTGCATATGAAAAAGTATAAAAAGTATCTGCCGTTTTAAATACGAAAAATATAAAGATTCAGTTCACACTACTTGTATTTCCTGTCCCTGAAAGGTGATGTATTCTCCTTTTCTGATTTTAGCCCTTTTACGTAATTCTGGTTCTTTTTCTCCGTTTCTGAAAACGAGGCCTTCTTCTACCCTCATTTTTGCCTGTCCTCCGGATTCCACCAGCCTGAGGATTTTAAGCAGTTTTATTAATTCAATGTATTCCGTTTTTAATTCAAATTTAATTGGGTTCATAATTTAATTTTATTTTTTTATTCATTTATGTCCTGTTAAAGAGTGGGAAAGAAGGCATCTTTGATATGGTCAAGATGATATTTACTTTCAGATAACACTATAGAAATTATATCGAAACGTGTTTCTGTTCTCAATTTATTTTTATAAATATAGACTTCTGCTGCATTCATCAGATTTTGTTCTTTTTCTCTTCCTACGGCTTCATAGGGTTCTCCAAATACAGGTGTTGTTCTTGTTTTAACTTCTACAATGATAAGTAAATTATTTTTGTTTCTGGCGATGATGTCCACTTCATAATGATGACATCTCCAATTTCTTTCCAAAATTTTGTAACCCTTCGACTTAAGAAATTCAACAGCAAGATCCTCTCCGCGTTTACCTATTCCTTTTTTAGAAAATGGATCCGGTTCTTTTTTTTGATAGTTGTTGATTGTCATTTCTAAAAATTATATTTCTCTGAAGATAACTTCGTTTGAGGTTATTGAAAGGAAATGCTCTGCACCTAATTTAAGTGGCAAATTTAGTTTCACATGCCCTGCCGGATAATTAAAACAAACCGGATAATTATATTCTTTTACAGAATTAAGGATTATTTCTCTGACATTTTGTCCAAAAGGAGAATCGTTATCCTTTAGCTTGGTCATTTGTCCCACAACCAATCCTTTCAGGTTTTTAAGTTTCCCTGAGAGTTTCATGCTGTACATCATGCGGTCTATGTGATATAAATATTCCGATAAATCTTCAATGAATAGAATTTTACCATCTGTTTTAACTTCGAATGGTGTTCCCAGCAAACTGTATAGTATTGAAATATTTCCTCCGGTAAGTGTCCCGGAAGCGAATCCTTCCCTGTTTTCCGGAACAGACGGGAATCTTACAGAATTTTTTTCTCCTTTCAACGTTTTTATTAATTCTTTATAACTTATGGAAGGTTTGTTTCCGTCCTGATAATAGTTACACATAGCTCCGTGTATGCTGCAAATTCCTTCTTTTTGAATCAATGCGTGCAGAACAGTAATATCACTGAATCCAATCAGCCATTTAGGTTTATTTAAAAACTTATTAAAATTGATCTGTCCGGCAAGACGAATAGCTCCGTATCCACCCCTTGTACAGAAAATTGCTTTGCAATCAGAATCATCTAATACATGCTGAAGATCCTCCAGCCTTTGATTGTCTGTACCTGCAAACTGAAAATATTGTTCAAAAGCATGTTTTGCGACAGAGACAGAAAACCCTTCTTTTTCTAAAAGATAGCAGGCAGAATTTACTTTTTCAGGTAGTATTTTACCTGAAGGTGAGACTAAACAAACTCTATCCCCCGGCTTTAAATAATCAGGAATAATCATTCGTGATGTTTTTGAAATTATAATAGATATTAAGTTGCCTTTTGTGAGCGATTAAATATTTATGTTATATATGGAATAAATTAAAAAATCATATCCAATATTGAGTTTTTAAGCAAATTGAAACCTGGTATATAATACCAACTATTGAATGCATGAATTATGGATATTAAAAAATATTTTTAATGCTTCTTATAAATCCATACTCCTGATTTTGGATCTTCTGTTAAAATTTTTTTTCTGGCTGATTCTGCATCTTTAAAAGTGGAAAATTGATCAATTGTTACATAATGAAGATCCCCGACAAAATTTCTATCCTGTAAACGTGTATATCCTTTATCCTTCATTTTAACCATATACTTAACTGCATGTCCGTGACTTTTAAAAACTCCTCCTATTATAAAACAGGAATCATTAGAAGAAGAAACCTTTTCCGGTATTTTTAAAGATTTTGGGCTGGTACTTTTTTTGCTAATATTTGAGATAGTATCTTCATTAACAATAATTTGATTTTCTATATCTTCTGTTTTGACTATAGAATCCTGTTCTATTTTAGCTATAGAGTCCTGAGACTGTGCAGAAATAATTATCTTTTCTTTAACAGGTAAATTTTTATCATGTTTTTTATTCAGTTCCTTGTTTATTATCAGAGCTGTAACAATAATTACTGCAAGTACAAGTAAAACTTTCAGTAACATCATCATTTTGGAATAAGTTCCTTTTTCATGAACAGGTCTTTTTGTGGAGGAAATTTCTTTTTTGAGGTTTATCTTTCCACCCTGAATAGGTTTACTCATAGGAATCTTTTTTTTAGTAATGATGATTTTTTTTTCCTGAGCAGTTCTTTCTTTTTCAGTATAAGAATCAAATTTAAAAGAAGGCATTCCGAAACTTGAAATATTAAAATTTTTCTTTACCTGTTCTGTAAAATAAAGATCTCCATTTAAGTCATATTGAAGGATTCCTATATCCGGTATTTCAATTTTCTCGCCTTCTCCAAGACGATAAATTATGTTTTTAACTGACCGACTGACTTTATTAGAAGCTTCTGTACGACTTATCCCTTCATTATTTATAATACAGTCTGTAAGCAGATTATCATTATATTTTAGATTCTTGTCAAAACTAACCGATTCACAGGGAGGAGTAAAAGTCCCTTCATTAATTTCGGCCGATTTATAATGTCCGCTAAATCCTCCCAGACCTGGCAGAATAACATAATCGTTTTTAAATAAAAGGTCCTTGATGTAATCTAATAAATCCACTTAGTCTAAGTTTTATGAATCAAAGTTAAGAAAAAAACTTATGTTTAAAGTTTTTGTTTTCAACAATTATAATTTTTTAATAAAATACGTTTTAATTAAAAATCAATAATATAAAAATACAAATAATTCCGTGTATTTTTTATATTTTTAAAAAAAACTAATTATGGCTAAAAAAATACTTGTTACCGGAGGAATCGGATTTATTGGTTCTCATACTATCGTTGAATTACAAAATGCCGGATATGATGTTATTACAGTAGATAATCTTTCCAATTCTAATGTAAAAATACTGTATCAGATAGAAAAAATTACAGGAAAGAAACCTGAATTTGAAGAATTTGATCTTGCCGATTCAGCCAAAACTGACGATTTTTTTAAAAGGAATAACGACATTGCTGCAATTATTCATTTTGCAGCATCAAAAGCGGTTGGAGAATCTGTAAAAATTCCTTTACATTATTACTGGAATAATTTGGTATCAACAATGAATATTTTAAAATGTCAGTTGAAATATCACATTCCAAATCTTGTTTATTCCTCATCCTGTACTGTTTACGGACAGCCAGATCATCTTCCTGTTACTGAAGAGACACCACGCAAGGATGCCGAGTCTCCTTATGGCAATACTAAAAGAATAAGTGAAGATTTTCTTCAGGACAGTATTAATGCATATTCAGGACTAAAGGCTATAGCTCTCAGATATTTTAATCCTATAGGAGCTCATCCATCCTCTTTAATAGGAGAATTGCCTGTTGGGGTTCCACAAAATCTGATTCCTTATGTGACTCAGACTGCAGCCGGATTAAGAGATGAATTAAAAGTTTACGGAGATGATTATGACACACCGGACGGATCTGCTATACGCGACTATATTTATGTGGTGGATTTGGCGAAAGCTCATGTTGTGGCAATTAAACGTCTACTGGAAGGGAAAAACAAGTCTGATTACGAAATTTTTAATTTGGGAACTGGAAAGGGTTCTTCTGTACTTGAAATAATCAATGCTTTTGAGAAAGCCACCGGAGTAAAATTAAAATATGAAATTGTAGGTCGTCGTGATGGAGATATTGAAAAAATATGGGCGGATACAGGTAAAGCTAACAATGAACTGGGATGGAAAGCCGAAACCGGAATTGAAGAAACTTTGCTGTCGGCCTGGAACTGGCAGAAACATCTTAAAAAAGATAAATAATCCGTATTTTTCACGTGGAATAAAGACCTTTACTTTATTAAACAAACTTATTGTTTAATAAAGTAAAGGTCTTTTATTTTTCCCTTTTTAAAAAGAAAATATTGTGATTTTTATACCATAATATTAACTGTTTTTTATTGATGGGTTAAGGTTTATTTATTCTTCATACTGATATCATTTTCGAACTGACGAATTTGTTGTTCGTCTTTACGACGACAGACGAGAAGAGTGTCGTCAGATTCTACAACTATATATCCATCAAGTCCTTCCAGCGCAACAGTTTTGTTATCAGGCATATGAACGATACAATTTTTGGAGTTATAAATGAAAACGTTTTTGCCTTGTATGGCATTTAAATTTTTGTCCTTTTCCTTTTTCTCATAAAGAGAACCCCATGTTCCCAGATCACTCCATCCAAAATCGCCGCATAAAACATAAACATTATCAGCTTTTTCCATAATTCCGTAGTCAATGGAAATATTCTGACATTCGGGATAAATTTTGTTAATAAAATAAATTTCATCGTCAGTTCCGTATTGTTTTTCTCCGCTACGGAATAATTCAGCGATGTCGAAAAGATGTTTGTCAAATGCCTTTAAAATGCTTTTTAAAGACCAGATAAAAATTCCTGAGTTCCAATAGAATTCTCCACTATTGAGGAATACTTTGGCCATTTCAATATTCGGTTTTTCAGTAAATGTTTTTACCTTATAGAGATTTTTAATCTGTTGACCAGTAGTCTTTTCATTAATAATTTGTATATAACCATATCCTGTTTCAGGCCGATGAGGGGTAATCCCCAGTGTAAGAAGAGCATCGTTTTGTGATGTAAATTTTAAACCATTCTCAAGTTGTTTTATAAATTCTTCCTCCTGCATTATTAAATGGTCTGACGGAGCTACAATTATATTAGCATTCATATTGATCATTTTTATTTTATTGCAAGCATAGGCTAGACATGGAGCCGTGTTTCTTCTTAAGGGTTCAAGAAGAACCTGCTCTTCTTCCAATTCGGGAATTTGTTTTAAAACCAGTTCTTTGTAATTTATGTTTGTAACAATTATGAAATTTGAAACAGGGCATATTTTTTTTAATCTTTCGAAAGTCATTTGAATAAGAGTCTTCCCCGTTCCGAGAATATCCAAAAATTGTTTTGGCATTGAACTTTTACTCAAGGGCCAAAATCGGCTTCCTATACCTCCTGCCATAATAATGCAGTAATTGTTTTTTGTATTCATCTTTCTGTATTTGTATTTATATTTGTAGTCCAAGGTCTATAATTAGAATGTTTTCAATTTTACTTTGATAAAATCAGTTAACAAATTACAAATTATAGATTTAAGAAAAAAGACTTTTTTATTCTATTCATTAAATTATTTCATCGGTTATCTTTATTAGTATATATATATCAAAGATATTTTAATTTAGACAGGAAAAAATGAAGTTATTTCATAAATGAGGAAATAGAAATGTTAGAATGATAAAAAGATCTTTAGATTATATAAATTCTTTTCCGTCATGGATTTTTTGTATTATTGTACTTATAAAAAGGATATATCATGGATTTTTTTTTTCATGTAGGAAGGTATTTTTTGTTTCTTGGAAGGGTCTTTTCCAAACCTGAAAGAATAAAAATTTTTTTTCGGAACGTCTTTCAGGAAATAGGGACACTTGGTGTTAATTCTGTCGGACTGGTAATTATTATGTCAATTTTTATGGGGGCTATAATTACTCTTCAGATGGTATATAATCTTACTAGTCCTTTTTTGCCGGTTTTCCTCATCGGTCTTGGAAACAGGGAACTTTTGATTCTGGAGTTTTCTTCAACGATATTAAGTCTGTTGCTTGCCGGAAAAATCGGTTCAAATATTACTTCAGAGATCGGTAGTATGCGCGTAACAGAGCAAATAGATTCTTTGGAAATTATGGGAATTAATTCAGCAGAATATTTAATTTTTCCGAAAGTTATTGCGGTAATCTTCATTTTCCCGTTTCTGTATATCCTTAGTGTATTTTCTGGATTAGTTGGTGGACTGGCCGTTGGCGCTTCGTTTGGAGCTATTTCTCCTACCGATTATATTAACGGGCTACAACATGCTTTTGTTCCTTATCACTTTTATTTTTCTATTATTAAAATGTTGTTTTATGCATTTTTAATATCCACTATACCTTCCTATTATGGATATAATGTAAAAGGAGGGGCTTTTGATGTAGGTGAGGCAAGTATGTCTGCTGTGGTTAATACAGATATTATGATTCTTATTTTTGATTTAATATTGACGCAACTCCTTTTTAAATAATGATACGGGTAGAAAATTTATATAAGTCATTTGATAATAAAGCTGTTCTAAAGAATATCAGCGTTGAATTTGAGAAGGGTAAAACCAATCTAGTAATAGGACGTAGTGGTTCGGGTAAGACGGTATTGTTAAAATCTATTGTTGGCCTTTTTGAAGTTGACAGAGGTAATATTTATTACGATAAGAGAAATTTTGTTAAGATGAAACCTAAAGAGAGAAAAAATCTGAGAAAGGAAATGGGAATGGTTTTTCAGGGAGGTGCTTTGTTTGATTCTCTTACGGTGGAGCAAAATGTCGGTTTTCAGCTTGAACTTTTTACAAATAAGACAAAACAGGAAATATCTGAAAGAATATCTTTTTGTCTGGACAGAGTAAAGATTAACAAGGAATCTTTTAAATCGTTTCCTTCAGAAATATCAGGTGGAATGCAAAAAAGGGTAGCTATTGCCAGATCTATTGTTTTAGAACCCAGCTATCTTTTTTGTGATGAACCTAATTCCGGTCTTGATCCGGAAACCTCTCTGGTTATAGATAATCTGATACATGAAATTACTGTAGATTTAAACATTACTACGATTATTAATACTCATGATATGAATTCTGTAATGAGGATAGGGGAAAAAGTCTTTTTCATTCGTGACGGTCAGTTACAATGGGAGGGAACAAAAGATGAAATTATGAAAGCTGATGATAAACATCTTCAAAATTTCGTTTTTGCAAATAATATGTATAAAAAAACATAGGTAACTGGTTTAGGAGGTAATCTTTACTTTGTAGTAATCACAGCTCTTTTATGTTAATATGGATTTTAAAATCTAAACCATAAAAATATTGATAATAAGTTAAATCCTAAATTTATTGCAAATTTTAGGTAAAAAACAAATAAAATGGATAAAACTTCCCCTGTTTATAAAAACGTGATATTTGATCTGGGTGTTGTCATTATGAATATTGACCCCCAATTAACAGTTGAAGGGTTTAAACGTTTAGGGTTTTCCGGTAAATGGAACGAGAATGACGAGCTAATTTTTAAAATGGAAAAAGGGGAACTAACTGAACCTGAATATCGGGATGAAATTCGTAAGATTTTTCATCTTGAAGCTTCAGACAAACAGATAGATGAAGCTTGGTGTGCTTTAATAGTTGGTTTCGATCCGGAAAAAATAAAATTTTTGCAGGAACTAAAATCTTATTATTCAATATATTTATTTTCTAATACAAATAGTATTCATGTCCGTTTGTTTAAAAAACTTTTTGAAGAGCAGTTTCATTTCCCTATAGATGATATTTTTGTTAAAACATTTTATTCCAATGAAATAGGTCTAAGGAAACCTGATCCTGCTTCCTTTAAAAAAGTTCTTAAAATCGCCGGTATAAAAGCTTCGGAAACATTATTTATCGATGACAGAAAAGAAAATGTAGAGGGAGCTGCAAGTGTAAAGTTACATACATCACTGTATAAAGAAGGTGACAGTTTAATATCTGCCTTTGAACTATAATATAAAGGCAGATACTTCGTTAAGCTCGTCATGAAAACGGTTGTTTACTAAAGTAAACTCCATGGTTTTTCTGATTTCGCAAGTCTCGTATTTGACTTTATATTTTAAGCTCAAAGTCCTTAATTTATGAGCAAACATTAACGGATCTCTTCAGGATTCTCCCAGTCTCCGTTTTCCTTAATCAGGTTTTCCAGCTCAATAACAGCATTTTCGTATGGAATATGACGTTTTTTTAATATTTGTCCCTTATAAAGATTTATCTTGTTAGGTCCTGCTCCGACAAAACCATAGTCAACATCTCCCATTTCTCCGGGACCATTTACTACACATCCCATTATTCCAATTTTCAAACGTGACAGATGTCCAAAATGAGTTTTAATTTTTTTAACAGTTTCCTGTATGTTATAAAGAGTACGTCCACAACCGGGACATGAAATAAATTCTGTTTTAGAGAGTCTCATACGACTGGCCTGGAGAATGGAGAAACTAAGATCTTTCAGATCTGTAAAGGTAATATTATCCCCTTCGTTTGTTATACAAAGTCCATCTCCATAGCCATCAATAAGTAGTCCGCCCAGATCAACAGATGCTTTAATCTGTATGTTTTCCAACTCTTTCTCTTTGTATGTTCGCATAAGAATAACTGGAATTTTCCAAATATGCATCTCAAGTGTCATAAAAAATGCCCTTAATTCGATAAGAGGATTTTTATTGAAACTTTCCAGAATAAGTACTGTTTTCCGGGTTTGTTTTAGTTTGGTAATAATTTCCGGATTTTCTGCCATGAATCTATCAAACTCCATTTTATTAGTACGAATAAATTTCATTTGCCCCCAGTGACTTCCACCGAACAAATATTCATCCAGATCCAGAATAGGATATGAATTTCCTTCTATATCGGTGATCTGATTTTTATACAGGAAATATTCAGGTATAAGCTTCCCACGTAATGGCAAAACCTCCGACAATGATCTGTTCCTTAAATCGGCTACAACAACAGGCACATGTTCTCCTCCCATTTTCAATACAGGGCGTGTAGAGCGTTTTTCGTATTCAAAAGGATTTGTCTGGGCAAACAACGGAGCCTTAATGGGTTCGTGTCCTTTAAATGTTTTTATGTGATCAATTATTTTTTTTGCTACAGAAATTTCTTTTTCAGGAGCTTCTGTAAGAGAAACTCTTATAGTATCACCAATTCCATCAGCCATTAGAGAACCAATTCCTACAGCAGACTTTATACGTCCGTCTTCTCCTTCTCCGGCTTCAGTTACGCCAAGGTGAAGAGGAAATTCCATGCCTTCAAGTCTCATCTTTTTACAGAATAGTCTGACGGTATAGACCATCAAACGGGTATTGCTGGACTTTATGGAAATTATAACATCGTTAAATTTCACTTTCTGGCAGATTCTTAAAAATTCCATTACAGACTCTACAATTCCAGAAGGAGTGTCTCCATATCTGCTCATTATCCTATCAGAAAGAGAACCCTGATTGGCTCCGAGTCTAAGGGCAGTATGCGTTTTTTTTAATAACTTAAGGAAAGGAATAAAATTATCCTCTATCCTTTGAAGTTCTTTTTTATATTCTTCGTCAGTATAAATATGATGTTCAAAACGAGCTCTTTTATCATAAAAGTTTCCTGGATTAATTCTGATTTTATCAACATATTTTGCAGCAATTTCTGCCAGTTTTGGATTGAAATGAATATCCGCAATTAGCGGATTATTATATCCGGCTGCAAGTAGTCCTTCTTTAATGTTTTTAAAATTTTCAGCAGCCTGAACATCTTTTGCAGTAACCCTTACAAAATCGCACCCTTCTTTAATAATACGGATAATCTGTTCTACTGTTGCCTTAGTATCTTTTGTGTCAGTATCTGTCATAGACTGAATACTAACAGGATAGTCACTACCGACGGGAATTTTACCGATATATACTGTAGTAGTATGTAGTCTTTGATACTTTGTTAAATCCTTGATGTATTCGAAGTTGTGATCTTCCATTTTTATGTTTCTTAAATAATAGTAAGATTTACAAAATTAATTTAAAGTTAATGAATAAAAAAGTAACTAAGGATAATTATGCATTTTTTAGAAAAAACTATTGAAAAAACAGTGAAGTTTATGAAAAAGTTGTAATTTTATATCAGAAATGTGGATATATTTGAGATTGATTGCAACCACGTAAAAAAATGCTAAAGCAATCGCTTTAACTTTTTCGTTTATCTCAATCATCCATTTTTTTAATAGAATATAAACTCTGCTTATAAAAAGCAGAATATTAAATTATTATAGGATGAGTTATCTTTTTACAAGTGAGTCGGTATCGGAGGGGCACCCCGATAAAATTGCTGATCAGATTTCAGATGCCCTGGTAGATGAATTTTTGGCTTTTGATGCAGAAGCAAAAGTGGCTATTGAAACTTTGGTTACGACAGGACAGGTGATTTTGTCAGGAGAAGTCAGGTCGGATACTTATGTTGATGTTCAAAAAATAGCCAGAAAAGTTATTAATGAAATCGGCTATACAAAAGCAGAATATCGTTTTGATGGTAATTCCTGTGGTGTATTAACAGCTATTCACGAACAGAGCGCAGATATTAGTCGTGGAGTAGAGCGTAAGGAAAAACTGGAACAGGGAGCCGGTGATCAGGGAATTATGTTTGGCTATGCCTGTCATGAAACCGATAACTTTATGCCCTTACCTATTGAATTAGCTCATATTATTATGATGGAGCTGGCAGCTATACGGCGGGAAGGAAAGCAGATGACTTATCTTCGTCCGGATTCAAAATCTCAGGTAACTATTGAATATAATGATGATAATACTCCTAAATGTGTAAATACAATAGTTGTTTCTACTCAGCATGATGAATTTATGGATGATGATGAGGCGATGGTAAAAAAAATCAAAAATGATGTGATATCTGTTTTGATGCCGCGTGTTATTAAACAACTCCCTTCCAGAGTACAATCTTTGTTTGACGATAAAATTATTTATCATGTTAATCCCACAGGCAAATTTGTAATAGGTGGACCATATGGAGATACAGGACTCACAGGAAGAAAAATTATTGTAGATACTTATGGTGGTATGGGAGCTCATGGTGGTGGTGCTTTTTCTGGTAAAGATCCTTCAAAAGTAGATCGTTCGGCAACATATGCTGCCCGTCATATCGCTAAGAATATGGTTGCAGCAGAAGTGGCTGATAAAATACTGGTTCAGGTTGCTTATGCTATCGGAGTGGCACGACCTGTAGGCATTTTTGTTAATACCTACGGAACAGCGAAAGTTAAAATTAGTGATGGCGATATTGCAAAAAAAATAAAAGAAATTTATGATCTTCGTCCTGCAGTAATAGAAGAAAAGCTTAAACTCCGTCAGCCTATTTACAGAGAGACAGCGTCATACGGACATATGGGACGCAAGCCTGAAATAAAAACTAAGATTTTTGAATCTCAGTATGGGGAAAAAATTGAAAAGAAAGTTGAACTCTTTACATGGGAGAAACTTGATTATGTAGACAAAATCAAAGATGCGTTTGGAATAAAGTAATCCTTACTTTGGATTAATTACAAATTGAAGAAAAAAACCAACAGTCAGAGAATATTTAAGAGATTCAATATTTTGTATCTCTTTTTTGGCTGTTTTTTATTTGGTTTTTTAAAGCAAAGATTTCGTCTGAAACTTAATTTATTATGATTTACGAAGGAAATATTATTAAAATGAGGACAGAGATGGACAATCCTGTTCATTATTATTTTGAAATTGGGTCTAAAGAATTATGTCTGAATGATTTTTTGGGGAAAAAACTTCGTCTGAGTTATTCAGGACAGATTAATTGTATTTCCTGTGGAAAGAGAACTAAGACTTCTTTTGGAGGAGGATTTTGTTATTCCTGTTTTAAAAAAGCTCCTGAGGCCAGTAGGAGTATTATTTTTCCTGAACTGTCCATGGCTCATTTCGGTATTGGCCGTGACATTGAATGGGCTAAAAAAAATGATTTGATAGACCATTTTGTATATCTGGCTTTAAGTTCAGCTGTGAAAGTAGGTGTTACACGATATCATCAGATACCTGTCCGCTGGATAGATCAAGGAGCCAGTGAAGCTATTCGTATTGCTAAAACGCCTAATCGTCATATTGCCGGAATAATAGAATGTTTTCTTAAAAATTACTTCACAGATAAAACCAACTGGCGCGATATGGTTCAGAATAATGTAAATCATAATATTGATCTTCTGGAAGAAAAACAAAAAGCAATTGATCTTTTACCTGGAGAATTAAAACAATACGCATTTGAGGATAAGGAGATAACTAAGATTGAGTATCCGGTCATTCAATACCCGGAGAAGGTAGTCTCTGTATCTTTTGACAAACAACCTGTTATTGAAGGCAGGCTTATGGGAATAAAAGGGCAATACCTGTTTTTTGATGCAGACCGAGTGATTAACATAAGGAAGCATAGTGGATATTTTATTAAATTTGAAATTCTTTCTTAGATTACCTAAAATCCGCAAGGAATTATCTATTACACATCCAACTAACTTCAAATCAGTCGTAACCCTCAATCATCATAGCTGATGCTATGATTCAATCGGCTTATTTCCTGATTTATTGTTATTTGAAT
>Ga0172378_10001348_pt1 | contig 22600 bp, 17 predicted proteins | sample GrowelOW332metaG_FD_119755 | JGI IMG/M metagenome (GOLD analysis project Ga0172378, IMG submission 119755) | Groundwater microbial communities from an aquifer near a municipal landfill in Southern Ontario, Canada - Pumphouse #3_1 metaG | ecosystem: Environmental > Aquatic > Deep subsurface >... | reverse complement strand
GTCCCATGCGTCACATACGTCCCATGCGTCACATACGTCCCATGCGTCACATACGTCCCATGCGTCACATACGTCCCATGCGTCACATACGTCCTATACCACCTGCTCTTTAAGAAAAGAGTATTGCTGCGGAACTGGCGTTTTTAACGGCGCTTATGCCCGCCGTCCTCCCTCACTGTTCACATACTTTCGAGGGTTCCGATGGTCAGGGTATGCAGGCCATCGGCGATGGTGTCACGCACACGGGCGCTGAGTTCAAGACGGGTTTGCCGCAGGATGGGATCGCTAGCATTCAGGACGGAGCAGCGGTTGTAGAAAGTGCTAAAGTCTTTGGCCAGGTCGAGCAGATAGGAGGCCAGCGTTGAGCTGTCGAGTTCGCGAGCGGCTTTCTGAATCGCCTCCGCATACAAGGCGCAACGGAGCGCCAGTTTTTTCTCTGCATCATCACTGAGCAGTTCCCAATTCGGCTTCACCGCGCTTGCCTTCTGTTCTGTGGCTTTGCGCAGCATTGAGGAAATCCGGGCGTAGGCATAAAGGACATAGGGTCCAGTATCTCCTTCGAATTTGATCGAAGCCTGCGGATCAAACAAAATAGTTGTTTTAGGGTTAACTTTCAGCAGCATGAATTTCAGTGCCGCCATGCTGATGACTTGGGCGCGCAGTTCCAAGTCCGCGGGGACTTCACCCTTACTGCGCTGCAAAGTCGCTTCCCGAGCCAGACCCTCCATCTCTTCAAACAGCTCATCAGCATCTACAACGGTGCCTTCACGACTTTTCATTTTTCCGGATGGCAAATTAACCATGCCATACGCCATATGGGTCAGCTGATCCGCCCAGGAATAGCCCAGCGCTTTAAGGATGGCGAACAACACCTGGAAATGGTATTTCTGTTCATCACCGACCACCCAGATCTGTCGATCCGGCTGATACTCGTTCTGCTTCAACAGGGTCGTGCCAATATCCTGGGTGACATAAACGCTGGTACCGTCACTGCGCAGAACAACTTTGCTACCCAGATTCTTATCCGGAAATTCGATCATGGTCGCGCCATCCGGGCGGAGTTTGAAGACCTTATCCTGCAATCCTTTCCGGATGATATCCTTACCCAAGGTGTAAGTCTCGCTTTCCAAGTAGGTGTGATCAAATTCGACGCCCATGCGGCGATAGGTTTCTGCGAAGCCGTCAAAAACCCATTGATTCATCTGTTGCCAGAGCTGGCGGACTTCGGGGTCATCCTGTTCCCATTTCAGCAGCATTTCCTGAGCAGCCTTGCCAATTTCCGTTTCCAAGAAGAGCTCATCGGCATCCTGGCTGGCGAAAGTAGGATTTGCTTCTTTGAGTTCGGCGATTTGTTTGCGGAATTCTTGATCAAAACGGACATAAAAATCCCCGACCAGGTGATCCCCCTTTTTGCCAGCTTGTTCGGGCGTGACGCCGGCTCCAAAACGTTGATAGGCCAGCATAGATTTGCAGATATGGATACCGCGGTCATTGACCAGATTGATGCGGATGACCTGATGCCCTGCCCGTTGCAGGATGCTGGCCGTCGCCATACCGACCGTATTGTTGCGAACATGCCCAAGATGTTGCGGCTTGTTGGTGTTGGGAGCGGAAAATTCGATCAGAATACGTTGGCGCTCGGCTTCCGGAAGCAGAGATTCCGTCTGCAATTTTTCCGGATCGGCAATCGTATCCCGCATCAGAGCACCAGGTTTCAGAGTCAGATTGACAAACGCTTTGACGGCTTCAGCTTTTTCAACATCCGGATGCCCGGTGAAGAAATCGCGCACTTGTTCGGCCAGCTGCATGGGATTCCGGCGCAGAAGACGCGCAAAGGGAAAGCAGGAGATCGTCACATCGCCGGAAAATTCGGAAGGACACAGTTCAACGCCAATCGGCAAGGCCTCAACCTTGAACTGTTCCTCAAAATAACGGCTTAAATCTAGTTGAAATTGAAATTGCATCGGAATAAATTCTCTAGCTTATCATTTGAAACGGATGGCGGCGCTGTTGCCGTGGGCATCGAGTCCTTCACAGGCAGCAAAACAGCTGACCACCGGCAATTCCCGCTCGAGGGCTTGTTTGTCATATTGCACAAGGCTGGAACGGCGGAAAAACATTTCCACGGTCAGACCGGTAAAAAAACGGGCACTGCCACCAGTCGGCAACACATGACTGGGGCCGGCAACGAAATCACCGACCGGTTCCGGCGTCCAAGGCCCCAGGAAAATAGCTCCGGCTGCCTTGATACAACGAGCCAATTCCAGCGGATTTTCCACGATCAATTCAAGGTGTTCAGGGGCATAGAGATTCGCCAATTCGACCGCTTCGCAGCGATCCTTGACTTCAATCAGAAAAACCCCATTCTGCAGCACTTTTTCAACGCACTCAGAGCGGGAAAGAAGTTTGCTCTGGGCAAGCAGTTCGGCCTGCACGGACGGCAACAAAGCGGCATCGGTGCTCAGCAGGACAGCCTGTTCACGTCCAGAACCATGTTCGGCCTGGGAAAGCATATCCGCAGCGATAAAGGCCGGGTTGGCTTGAGCGTCGGCAATGATCATGATTTCCGAGGGACCAGCCACCAGATCCAGCGCGACCTCCCCATAAACCTGGCGTTTGGCAGCCGTTACATACGCATTCCCAGGGCCAACAATCTTTTCAACTTTCCGTACCGTTTCTGTACCAAAGGCCAAGGCCGCAATGCCATATACACCGCCCAAACGGTAAACTTCAGTCGCACCAGCCTGCAAACAGGCATACAGTAGAGCCGGATTGATGCTGCCAGCTTTACCAGGCGGGGTGACGACGACGATTTCCCGGACACCGGCGGTGGCAGCCATCGTCACCGTGTGAACGACGGTTGAAATCAGCGGTGCAGTACCCCCGGGCACATAGCAGCCCACGCGTTCCAACGGAGAAAATTGTTCCCCCAGTGTAACCCCAAGACGGGGAGAGTAGGACCAGTTCCTGGGCAGCCGCTGTTGAGAAAAATCCTTGATCTGAGCAACCGCACAATCGACCGCTTCACGGGTCTCAAGATCAATTTTTTCAGCCGCTGAACGGATTTCCTCTTCGCTAACCCGGAATCGTTCCGGCGTTAATTGCACGTGGTCAAATTGCAAGGCACAGGCCGACAAGGCAGCATCGCCCTCCCGGCGTACCCGGGAAAGAATTTCGCCGACCGCCTGGTCGATTTCACCGGAAAAAGCGCTGCGCGAGAGCAACGCCTTGAGTTTCGCTTGAAAAGCATCGTCTGAACGTCTGATAATCAACATATTTTTTCCTGCAGCTGGGATTCAATACACGATCCCTTCGGATCCCTCGGTAACCAGTTCAATATTATCATCCACCTTGACCAGGCAAAAATATTCAGCGTCTTCGAGCAGGGCAGTCCCATCCGTAGGCTGAATTGAGGCCATGGCGGATCCCGGCACAGTGAACAGATTGCCGGAAGGAGCGACCACATGAACCCGTCCTCCTTCAACGCTGGCTCGGCCGCGCAGACAACGTAGTTGCACCCGTTGACTGGCCGGATCAAGAACTTTGACAAAAACCATACAGAACTTGCGTCCTTCGAGACGATCGAGATTCACCGTCATGTCCCCTTGCCCTTTTCATCATTACGGAAGAACATCCGGTGATCGAAGATCGCATGCGCGCGTTCAGCCAGATTGAGTAAGTGAGCCGAAATACGGTCGAGGTTGGCGAGCAATTCCACGTAGATCACCCCATTTTCCACGCTGCAGTCCTTGCTGTGCAGGCGCACTTCGTGGTTATGCTCAAAACGTGCGGCCATCTGACTGATTTCACCACAGTGCTTCATCACCTTGTCGATCAAGCCATAATCATTACTGGAAATTCCATCGACGAGCATCTGTCCGCTTTTGCTCAAATTCAATTCAATTTCCTTGATTTCCAGCAGAGCCCGTGGGGAGAAATCATTTGCCGTCGCTTCCAGGTTGTTGATCAGGTCATAGATATTGATCGCCCGGTCGCCAATGCGTTCCACATCATTAACACAATGCATCAGAACGGGAATGATGGCGGATTGCTGTTCACTCAGATTGCGTCGGGTCAATTTTACCAAGTATTCCATGATATCGTGCTGTGCCAGATCAATCATAACCTCCCGTTTATTGAGTTTGTCTCCTACGGTCATATCTTTGCTGACAAAGGCATTGACAGCATCACGGGAAAGATCGACAGAGGCGGTCGTCATTTTAATCAAGGCGCTAATGGTCTGATCGAATGCCGCGGAGGGAGCATTAAGCAGGTGCTGCTCCAAGTAGCAGATCCGATTGCCATCGTCTTTGCCATTCAAACGGGTCGGAACCAGCATGCGCGAGAGCATGGCCACGAAGCCAATAAAAGGCAGAAAGATCAAGACATTGACAATATTAAATACAGTATGGGCACTGGCCAAATGCCGCCCAATATTTTCCGGATGTGCCGCAAAGACATCACCGGTAGTGATCAGATCAATCAGATGCAGAAAAAAGGGCACCCCATTCCAGGATACATAGAAAAGTGCCACCATGATGATCACGCCGAGAGTTTTGAAGATGGTGGCCGCCACAGCAGCCTGCTTAGCGATACGATTGGCATTCAGGGAAGCCAAGAGGCCGGTAATCGTGGTGCCAATATTATCTCCAAGAATCAACGGGACTGCGGTATAGAAATTCAGTAATCCGCTCTGCGCCAGGGCAATCGTCAGACCGACCGTTGCCGAGCTGCTTTGCACGATCATGGTCATGATGGTACCGACCAAAATGGCCCCCAGAACCGGCCCAATCGGCAGAGAAGAGCCGGCCTGGTTCGGCGTGCAATCGAAATGCTGGAAAGCGGCTTTGAAGCTGGGAAAATCCGATATTGCCTTCATCTCTTCCGACATCAGGATCATGCCGAAAAAGAGCAAGCCGAAGCCCAGAACAGCATACGCGATGCCCCGGCTGTTACTTTTCTTTGCTGCCAGCAGGGTGATAACGCCGACACAGACCGCCGGCAACGCCAGAACTTCGAGATTGAAGGAGACCATCTGAGCGGTGACGGTAGTGCCAATCGCGGCACCAAAGATCACACCAATTGCCTGGGTAAGATTGAGCAGTTCGGCATTAACAAAACCGACCACCATAACCGTACAAGCACTGGAAGATTGAAGCAGAGCAGTAATTCCCAGGCCGGCCAAAACAGCGGTAAGCCGGTTACCGGTAAACATCTGCAGAATATTTTTCAAGCGATTGCCGGCGATCAGCTGGAGACCATCGCTCATCAAAGTCATACCATAGATAAAAAAAGCGAGTCCGCTCAGCACAGCAATCAGCAGTTTACTCCAACTCAAGGTCATTGCAGTAATCGGGATGGCTCTGAACTGATACATCCCCACGTGACCACGTTCGCCAATTTCAGCCAGAATTTCATGTTTCCCGATATAACCACTTTTGGTCAGCAGCCTGGTGGAAGCGATTCCTTTGGCATTGGTAACGACTCGGCTGGCGCTGAGACACGCTTTGCCAGGATCAGAAATCAGCTTGAAAAAAACCGGCACCCCGGCCTGGGGATTCTCTGCTCCGCCGATTTGAACTTGAATGGGTTCAGGCAATTCATCGCCGGCTAGTGTCTGCTGATTGTCGCCGCGGACATCCACTCCGCAAATAAGATAAAAAAAGACCGGTTCGACGTTATCGGTCTCCGGACAGGAAATCTTGAAATACTGATCGCCAATGCTGCTGCCAAAACGCAATTTGCTGCGGAAGCTGCCCGCGACATCAGTCCTTCCCTCCGGCGTCAGCGCAAGAGCACCACTTTCAGAAGACAGAGATTCGATTTTTATTTTTACATCAGCTACCGGATAGCGCCGTTTCTGATTACTCATTCCACGCCGCCGCAAGGGACCGACGACTTCAATGACAAGGTCTTCCGAGCTGTCACTGCCCGGCAGACCCATCTGTTTTGCCCCGGAACGAATCACCAGCAAAGCTGGCGCATGTTCTTCTTTACTGCTGCAGCCGGCAAAAGCCGTCAGCAACAGGAGTAAAAAGAAAGATTTTATTCCCTGGCTGGCAACTTTTTTCAGGTACGAATTCAACATGCGCAGTGATCTTTTGTGCATTCTGGTTTCAGGATAAAAAAGGCTGAATAATCAGGCTGGCGGCGCAAATTGCAAAAACACAACCCAGAGCCACTGCCCAACGGATATTACTGGAGGCCAGTTCGAGCATCTGGCGCAGTCGCCAGGGCACGCCGACCAGAAAAAGGCCAAGCGTTCCCAACAGCAGGCAGACAAGCGCATAAAATCCACGTCCGGGCACGGCATGTACAAAGGCAGCATGCAACAAAAAGTTAACGGCCAGAATCATAAAACCCCCTAGGGCGCGGGCATTCAGATAGTCGAGAAAGAAATAGCAGAGCACAAGGCTGACCGGCACCAGGAGTTTCACCCAGATATGGAAACGCGACAAATCCCCTTCGAGCATGATGCAAGCGTGCCAAGCAGACCAAGTCAGGCAAACCGCACCCAGCAATAAGCCAGGCCATTTCAGGCGGGGAAAAGAACGGCACCAAGCGGCACGACGCTGGCTACCCACAGCAAATAAATAAGCATAAAAAAGGGAAAGCAAACCAAGCAGAAGGGAAATCAAAGTAAATGCTGACATGAGATAAAATGCTCGAAAAGACAACCCGATATGGAATAAGGCTTGTGAAAAACAAATGACTTAGCCTTAATTTACTGCCTTATTCCCAAAACTCAACTGCTGGCTCTCGGCAGCCGCACTGCTTTTGGCTTGCCACAGAGAATCGCACCGCCTGTAGCTACTTCAGAAGATTCATAGTAATTTGGGGACGCTCCCATGCCCGAAAATTTGGCTCATCCGGTTTTTTAGTGGGTTGAAATTTTGCCAAAATATGCTGTTGATTGTCAATTGGTGCAATTCCTAAAAGTTGGTTATTGCACTCGTATCTTAGCAGGCGTTTTTGCGCTTCAGATACACCGCTGTCTTAACGGCGAAAGGATCTTAAGGGGGCATCTTTGCGCCGTAGGCGCTCCACCATGCTTAACCCCAGGCTGAAGACCGCAAAGTGGTCGAATGGTCGAGTAGTCGAGTGGTCGACAGACCACACAGCCCGGAATAAAATATAAAAACATAAACGTTATTGATTTTTCGGGGAGGAGATTATATTATGCTTGTTTTAAGTGCATCAATAATTATGGTGACTATTTTGTAATAAACGAATTAATGAAAAACTTCAAGTCCTAAATATTAATGGCATCCTGAAGCGGATTCTATTTTTCATCCACCAGACAAAGGAGTCTTCGAATGCGTTTTTATCAATTCATCTTGCTGTTGTCAGGGTTTTTTGGTTTATGGGCGGCCGAACTCCAGGAATATCCGATTTATAAAATCATTCGCCCCCCGGAAATTGACGGAACGCTGGGTGATTATGCTTGGAGTCGCCTGCCTGAGGGACGGGGGTTCCGGAATTTAGATAAAAACAATTCCTATGCCATTCAGCGGAGCACCAATTTCAAAATGGGGTATACCGATGACTTTCTATACCTTGCCGTTGATTGCACGGAACCAGATTTAAAAGCACTCCGTGCCGTTGAGACCTATCGGGATGGTTGGACGTTTGATGATGCCATCGAGTTGTTTTTTCTTCCAGAAAATACCAGCGAATATGTCCAGCTTCTATGCAATGCCAAGGCTGCGCGTTGGGCAAAACGGCAGAAGGCGGAACGTGAACTCGAACCCCCGAAAGAGTGGCAAGTGGCGGCGGGACGTAGCGAAAAGGGCTGGACTCTTGAAATGGTGATCCCTTTTCAACTGGTGGGTATCCGGGATGTTGATCAACTACGCTTCAATATCGCCAGAAATATTCCGAGCGAGAAAAAAAATAAACATCAATGTTGGGCCAAAGTCTTGCGCGGCTTTAGTGATATCGAGCAGTTTGCAGTATTGAAGAAGAATCGCTTTAACGGGCCGGCGGATATTACTCTGGCCGCTACAGAAATCAATCGCGAGTATGACCAATTCCTTTATCTGCAACTGCTGGATATTGGACAAGGCGGAAAAAGTTGGAAAGAAGTGGAAACACGGTTTTCTTCGGCCCCAGGCTTTGAAAAGGTGCGTGCCCTACAAGAATGGATTAGCAAAAATTATACTCGGCTCCCTAAATCAGCTTATGGGGTAAGGTATAACGAATGGCTCAATCTGCTGGCAAGCGTCAATACTCCCCGACGTTCGCTGGAAATGCAGATTATCCAACAGGATTTGTCAACGCTGCAGCTGCTGGTCAATAACAGTCCAGTCATAGCCGAAAATGGCCGTTATGCTTTTTCCATAGAAGAAGGGGTTACCGTTTTGGCCTTTTCCGGCAAAGCTGGAGAAAATGCCAGTTTGCGCTTTACCTGTCCGGAATTTCCGGAATTAGAGCAACGCTGGGCTTTTAGCGGCACGGCTTCCGACAGTGATTGGAGCTCTCCGACTTTTGATGATCGTTCCTGGCAGCCCCTGCCGGAGAAGATTCCGGCTGGCGATCTATATTTACGACAAGTTATCCTGTGGAATCAGAAACATGATGGAAGGTTCCGTTGTTTAAACCCCAGTGTTTCCCGCTGGAGTTTTTCTCTGAATTCGGTCGAGCCGGTGTATCTGAGTTTGTACTCTCCTACCGGTCTGACAGTTCAGCAGTATATGTTTACTTTTACCTTACCGGACGGCTTTCAGCTTCTGGACATGGAAGAAGGCGCTCGCCGTAACCGCTTGAGCCTTGCCCCAGAAAAGGTTGCTGTGGAAAAAACGGCGACCGGCACCCGATACAGCCTGGACTATCGACCCATCGACATCCATGAATGGAAAACGGCAGATTCCATACTTGGCATCTTCAAGGATTCCAATGGGGAACCAGGCGCTGAGGGACGTATCCCATACGCCCGCCTGATCAATCATAATGTAACGGAAATTGGCGGTTTTCTACCCTATGCCATCCTGCCAGAGATTAATGGGCGCCCTCTGCAGAAAATGATGATGTCATTTTATATGGGTAGTATGCCGCAAGGCTTAAGTTTGGAATTGACCGATGCGGTGGTCAAAGGGGCAATCAACGCCGGGATGGATTCCTTCTCGGTTTACCCGAATAAAGGAAAAGTGCCGGATTCGGTATTGAAAAATGGTGGCAAGCTGATTATGGGATATTTGAGCCATCCGATATGGGGTTCCAAACTGACGGATGGCGCGGTAACAAAGCTTTTCCGGGATCACCCGGAACTATTCTGTGTCTATTACAATGGCGAACGAAAAACGGATTTGGATCTTAAGATCCCCGTTCACCGACAGCAAATTCAGTTTTGCCCCACCCTGGCCACAGGAAAATACCAGAAGGAATTTTATCAAGCGGTACAGGAAGACCATCAAAATTTTTTCTTCAAAGATTATCCTCAAGCTGAATATGTTTTTCTGAATTGGGAACAGGAACCCTGGGGCGGCTCTATCTATACCAAAAGCAACGATCCGTCCGAGGCTTTCTGCTTCTGCCCTCTCTGTAAAGAAAAGTTCCGCAGTTGGGCCAAACTTCCTCTGGATGCGGATCTTTCCAATGAAAACCTATTCCACAAATACTATGAAAAATGGCGCCAGTTCCGTTACAGCCAGGATGCTGAAACGCATGCAATTATAGTCAAGGCAATTCGGGATATGGGAAAGAGGGTTTACTTTTACTCCTGGAGTAATCACTTCGGGTATTGGGAAGCCGCCAAAGATATTCCCTATACGATCTTCCTGGGTTGCCCGGGCAATGGCAGCGCCGACCGACGCCAGCAAATCGGAATGGATGAATATATGAAATTCCATCAGGGCAAAATGGGACGCCGCAATCTCAGTGGACAACGCTTCATCTTTTTCCCGCAAACGTACGGCTGGAATACAGAAAAAACAGAAGGCTGGCTGAAATTCAATGTCATGTCCGAAGACGGCTACATTCATCCGAAAACTTGGAAATGGCAATTGATCCGTATTCTGGCGACGCTGCAGGGTGGCTGCGATCTGCAGAATCCGCTGGAACTGGTCAGCGGCAGCAAATATTACGTTGGTGAAGCGACCCGCTTGGTTGCCGAATATGAAGAGATTTTCTATGCAGGGAGCCGCAATGATACGCTGGCACTTTCCGAGCAAATTTCCTATCCTGATCTTCTGGTGTTGACGCATAATCAGGAAAGGCTGGTGCTGCTTTTCAATGAATCAGAAGATCCGAAATCCGTAACCGTCCAGAACCTGTCTCTGACTGGCAAGGAGAAGGGAAAAACCTATTATTCCAATCAGGTCTTGCCGCAGGTCAGTAAATTCACTCTCACCATCCCGGCCAACGATGTTGAAGTCATTCATATTCGGTGATGATTACAGTGAAAGGAGAATTCCGATGCTCGCCAAGGTTTTGCTTATACTGATGACAATCGCTTTCTGCATTCCGGGTGTGCAGGGTGCTGAAATTGAAATACTGGAAATCAACAACGATAATGCCTTTGATCAGGTGGTAAATTACTGGTGTGCTAATACGGGCATGATGCAGCATCGCCCTGGAGGGAGCATCAGCAAGTTTGCCGAGGGACGTTCGGGAAGCAGTATGAAAATCAGTAATACCGAACAAAGTTACTCCGCTTTGTTTTCGCAATCCCTGATCCCGGTCGAAGGCAATGAGGATATTTTCAAACTGTCGTTTTATGTAAAAGGAAACGGCAAATTCTCGGTCGGTTTTTATACTTATTCGGCCAAAAAGACGTTTGTCAATACCTACTTTGAACCAGCAACGCAGTTAGCAGCGGAAGACTGGGTTTGTAAATCTTATACGATTCCGGAGATAAAAATCAAAGGGGATATCGCGTTTGTTCGCATCGCCATCGAAGTACAGCCCGGGTTGGCAGAATTATATTTTGATGACTTTTCCGGCAGCAAGGAATCCATATTGCCCCCGCTTGCCAGCCAACCATAAGTTGGGTGCAATTCCAAAGATTAGTCATGCCATCACAGTCGCAATTTCCAATGGAACGGGGATGAAACCCGCGATCGATATGGAGTGCGGTGGCTTGTCGACGCTTTGAAAGCGGGAGCTTTGCTCCCGCACTCCAAAGTGGCACCCCCTGGTAGATCCGTTTTTCGATGGTATCTGATTTTCCGGGAAAACGAGTTCCACCAAGCTTTGGAAATCACGCAAATAGAATGAGTTCTATGGGAATGTGCGGCACCGGCTGGCCTCATGAATGTTCTCCAATTAAATGGGAACGCACCCCCATAAGTTTGGTGAGGCTGGTTGCAAATGGCAGGCGGGGAAACACAAGGCCGGAGCCAGGGTTCCGTGCTCCCGGAAAGACTTCGGTAGAATATTGCTAGATGTTCACGGCAGGAAAGAAGGACCTTTCTTCGCGGTTCTGCATTATTCGTAAACTTCAGATACAAACCAAGAGTTAATCCCATGGGTTTTAGCGACGCGGATCGACATCAATCAGATTGCACATCTGGCAAATATTGGCCAGGTCAGCCACTGGTTGTAAAAGCTACGACTTCGGCAACATTTCGATGTTCGCCAGCATGAAGAATAATCCGATTTGTAAATTCCCAGCATTGCCCAAAATATGGTTTAAAGCTGCAGCAGCCCCCAGCCGGCCGGATGGATATACGGGGAAAGCGCGACAGGGGCTGCCTCCGGACTCCAAGAATCGATCTGCGTGGCATTGCCAAACTGGCATTCCATCATCGCAGCATACGTTGAAGTTGAGCTGACCTTCCTCGAGCCTTGCTCCACCTGCATGTACTGACGTTGGATATTAAAGGCAACAGGATTGTCCCGGATCAGCGTGACAGGCACCACTAAATCCATCCCCCAGGAATGATCATCCTGAAATAAGCTGCAGTCTTTTGGACTGAACGTACGTTTGCTGTTGCTTGTTCCTGTTTTCGTGCAACGGATGAGAATGGGAAATTCGGAACAGAGCCGGTCGGCCAGAATGATATAGACTAGGTCGGATACCTGGTCATTCCCGAGAAGCAAGCGACACTGGAAACGGATGCGGAGTCCTTCAAGAACACGCCGAATGCTCCAGCAGAAAGTTTTTTGCTGGTGGTTGCTTCCATCTGCACGGCAGCAACTTTGCCGGACGGCATTGGCATAAAGTGGCTTGCCGCCTTTGAGCAATCGAACCCGCAAATTCGGAATCCCGTTTTTCAGGAGCCCATTCAGCTGATCGATTCGGCATCGTAAAAGCGCCGGGTCAAATTTATGCACCTGCGCTTCGGACTGGTAGCCAAGCCTAGCATCCTCACGGCACAGAGCAATCATCCGCCGGGAAGAACAGACCTCCTGACGGACTATTTCCTCCATTTCATCCAGGGCGCTGAACCGCCCCCCATACATTCTGCGACGCAACAGATAAAACCGCAAAATCCGCCAACCCGAAGTCAACAGCAATCCGGCCGCTTCGGCCATCCGAATATCCTCCAGCCTTTCCGGATAGTTCCAGTATTTGTTTTTCAAAGGCAGAAAGAGTTCGAGGCCATGATTCCATAACTGAGCCATTTTCCGGCATTGTTTTTCTGCGTCGGCCAGTGGGAATTCGGCGAGGCAGGCTCCGATGCTGTCGCCGGAAATTCTGGCCGGTTGCCAGACCGGGAAGAGGTCGCGCAGTTCCGCTTCAATCAGTAGCGGCCAGGCAATACCATGATGGAAAGGACCATCGTATTGAATGCCATCATTGACCGGATAACAAGCATAGCCCCTAGCAAAAAGAGCCCAGGCGGCGGCAACCTTTTCCGCATCTGTCCCCCATTCGGCACGGGCAGCTTCAAGCAGAAATGCACGTTCACCTTTCTTGAAATCCGCACTGGCCAATCGCAGGGCAAAGCGATGCATGAAACCAGGGGAAGTACCAAAATACCAGCCATACAACGCAATTCTTGTCCCAGTCTGTTTGAGAATACGGTATTTTCGAAAGAGGATGCCGGGCACCGGAAGATTGGGGACGGTTGATACTTCAAATGCATTGCAGACCTGCAGTTTGGCGCCAAAGGTTCCTCCGACCTCATGACGAAGTTCAGCCATGCGCAGAAAACGCGGCGATGGCCCTGTTTTCGACTGCCAGTAATCCCCGCCTGTTCGAGTACGCCCCTGTTGTTTGACCGAAATTCCTGATTCAAAGTTATAGATCAGGCTTGCGCCGTCCGGCAAGTGCCTTGCGCAATCTTCAACCCAGGCATGCAGGGATGCCCCGCCGGATGGTTGATAAAGCCAACAGTGGAAAACGGCCTCCGGATTGGCAGCGCGCATGCCACGGATCATCGGCTCCAGACTTCGGTTCAAGGCCTGCCAAGGTTGCAAACTGCCACAACGTGGACAGCGGAAGGGAGCCGGTGCCTGGCATGGGGAACCGCAACTGGAAAAGCAGCTGGCCAATGCTTCGCCGGCTGGGATATTGATCAGGCCGGCCAAATGCGACACTTCGGAAAAAAGGTAGAAGGTCTGTTCAAAGAGGTGCTGCTGAGCCAGGGGACTGTCTGGACAAAATGCATGCATCGAATAACTGCAGTCCACCCCGAGCAATTCGGGATATTTTGAGGCCAGCTCCGATTCACCGAAAAAACCGGCCGGTTCAAGGCAGAACAAATAAACTCGGATGCCATAGCGCCGGCATTTTTCAACAATTCCTCTGAGCTTTTGCAGACGACGCGGGGTCTCCGGCTCCAAGGCCTGGATGGAGCTGCAGGTGACTTCGTGAAATTCCACAGTCAGCCACAGGCGGTTGATACCCTCCTGAGCCAGCCGGTTCAGAAATGCTTCCGGATAATAATCGATGTCATCAAGAAGCTCATCCTTGTTGAACGGTGGACGATGAATCGGAGCAAAAAAACTACGCGAAATACGGTCTTTGATAAAAAATTCCCGGCGGATTTGTCCGATTTTCAAAAATGGCGCATTTGCTCTGGACAGGGAACCGGATAATTCATAGAGTCCTCTTCTGATTCCTTCGCACCCGGCGGCATAAATGCGGCAGGCCTCAGGGGTTGTTTCCAGGATGAATTCCTCGCTTTCGAGTGCCCGGTCAAGTTCAGTCGAAATGGAAAAGGCGCCGCTCTGCGAGACTTTCCAGCGTGCAAGAGTACGGGCAAGATCGTCATAGGCCGTATCTAGCAGCTTTTCCGGATCCGGAAACGCGTCAAGGATGCATACACCGCAGGACAGATCGACAGAATCGACCGGCAGTTTCCCAGCGCTTCGGATGAAAGGAGCCGACGGGCTGCCGGATACAGACTCAAGAATATTCTGCAACCCGAATGAGTCCGTTTTCAAACTGGTGGTAGTGCTTGTTTTCAAATTCAGATTCTGTCTTATAATCGCCTGGGCTCATCGGATGATAAATTCGAGGGCACAGCAGTCTCCACCGGGAAGACTCGCCTTGACGATGGCATCCCCACGCCCGAATATACCGGTCGTTTCAAAGAAAACTTCCTTCCCGCTCCACCAGTCAATGACTTTCCGAACTTTGCCAAGAGACGCCGGAACAGTGATGACCGCCGAGGCGGTTTTGGAGGTATCGGTCACCGGGGGGGCATCCTTAAACACCCCTCCGGAAGGGTAAACGCCGGCATTATTCTGCAGATAGACAATCCATCCGGATTGGTTGCGGTTGATGGCATACTGCATGGTTGTCTCAATCCTGATCTCCAGAACATGGTTACGAATGATATTCATCAGGTGGTCAAAAAGGTTCAGCATTTCATGCATGCTCCCGCCGACTTTCAGATTCTCAGGAGTGGTGACCACAACCCTGCCTTTGCCGTAATCCCGGGCAAGAATGGCAGGAGCCTGAGCAGGATCCGTGGTGACCGCATAGACGGAGGAATCCGGAGCTGGCAAAGTCTTGCAGTAAGAATACGGTGCGCTTTCCTGTACCACACTCTGATCGATCAGAGAATAGGTAGCGTGGCTGGAGCCGCTCTCTTCCAATATGGTGCAACCGGTAAAATCAGCAGTAAAAGCATGGGGGTATCTTTTCAGCAGTGCCGCATTAAGAACGAGGATTCCGCCGCTCTGCACATATTTCTTGAGACGCTCTGCGAACTCCGTATCCAGGGCCACATCTCCAACCGGATAAAGCACCGGATATGTATCAAGAATCTTCTGCCCGGCTTCATTCGTGATCACGTCAAAAATATCTCCGTAGCGGCTGGTCGCATAGGAATGATTGACCGGGTTCCGCTTGAACAGATGATTGTCCAGCGCCCACATGGTTTTCTCCATTTCATCGGGATTGAAGAAATCCCAGGTCCGGTTGCCGAAATACAATGGCAAATATCCATGAGCCCGATCCCAGATCAGACCCACCGGAGTCATGGCAACACCACGGTCGCGTTTCTTTACAATTTGATCATAAAAATGAGCATGGAGTCTGGCCATCGGAGACAAGTGTAGTTTCTGGTCGCGCAAATTGATGACAAGGGGGTCCACACCGGCAATTTCATCGCAATCATAGACCGAGGTGATTTCCTCAAGATCGGCTTCACTGCTCCAAATTCCGACACCGCTCAAGTAGGGATAAAGATAAGCGGCCTTCTCGCGTTCCAGACCCATGCCGACTTTGAGTCCATCCAGATAGCAGTATGCAATCGCACGGCAATCCGGCGTCAGCAGTTTTTCGACGGAGTTAATCCAGGGTCCAGAGCTCTTGGTTGCACAGCGCATGCCGCCGTTGGCCACTTTCAGATAGGTCCATCCGTAAAAAACCTGATAATTCCGCCAAGGTTTCCCATATTGCCGACCGGCACCACGTGCAAACGCAATTTTCGGTGCAGTCGCTCCCATCACATCTCCGTTTTCGTTACCGGAAATCTGGTCTCCGCAATAATGCACGAGGTGGTTGAGTTGAGTGGCTGCGGTATTGCCAACATATTGGCAAGTATATTCCGACATATTGGCAAGATTCCGGAACGGAGCATAGTCCGGCACCTTGTCCGAACGCATCGAATAAAGTTTGGCAAATGCCGCCAGTGCTTCATCACGGTTTTTCGGCTCCGGCATGTGGAAATGTCTCAGGGTACGAGCAAAAATTCCAGTATCGCAGGCAAAGGCTTCGTTTTCAAAAAAGCCGACAAAGCGGTCGCCATAGGTGGCATAAAATTGATCCATGAATGCCTTGTCGAACATAGCTTTAAACTCTGGTTTTTGCGCTTCTGCATTGGTAATATGCAGACGGTCGATGGTATTGACCGCAAAGGGATTGCCATATTTTTGCAGGATTTTGTAGTTTTTTCCATCAGGGGGCAGAAATTCATGGACACCGGGCTGCCCCCAGCGCACCAGAAACATGGCCTCGCGCAACAACGGGATCTCCATCAATCCGGCCTTCTCCATATCCTCTACCCCGAGCATCGTATACATGTACCAGTAATCACGACCGGCGAGCATGGGGGGCAACCAGGCTTCGGGGGCCGTACGAAGAGGAGGCTTTCTCAACAAAACGCGTTTCCCCCGTCCGTATTTTTCGATCATCCGAGCCTGTTGGGCACCGGCAATATCCTTCTGCAAAGAAGGAAAGTATGCCAGAGAAGAAAGCCATTGTTCCTGGTCGCTGTTTTGTTCGCGGGCCGCGTTCTCGATGCTGTTAATCCGATTTTTCAATTGTGCGGCGGCCTGCTCATCAATCCCATCGGCCTTGCGGAGAGCATCAATCTGCTCATGATACCCTCGAGCCTTCGCAGAAATCAAATTACCAGGAGTATCAAACAGCAAAATGCCAGTCTGAGTCATATCGAGAAAATTCCGGTTTTTGTTTTCGTGCCAGCTGCTTTGACCGAAGGTGCTTTTCCGGTAAAAGTTTGCACGTGTCATTCCGTTTGACAGATTCATGCGGGGAATCAGACGCAACGGAATGGCACAACGCAGCACAATCGAGCTTTTCCGGTGACTGACTTTGGTAAAAACCGGTGCATCAAAATTTTTGTAAAGACGTCCCATATAATCAAAGGCAAGCTGAATAAAACCGCTTTCACCAAAAAACATTTCAATGCCAGACAGTTGCCAGGGTTCACGGACCAAATCCGCATCTTGCTTTTCCACGAGCGCGGCAACATTTTCATCTTCCAGGACGGCCGCCAGATAAAGGGTATTCTTATCCTGGAGAAACCAGAGCCGCGTTTTCTCCATCGGAACAGAATCCGAAATCTGCTGCATAAACTGAAATTTCTCGAAGTACAGAGCATTTTGCCAGTCGGCTGCATCGAAAGCACCGTCCAGCGGCGGCGCTTTGGCAGTAACCGGAATCACGTTCTGTGCCGGCAGTATGCAGGCCGCCATACCCACAAACAGAGAAAACAACAGTTTTTTCATGGAAAACCTCACCGAAAAGAAATTTTGTGAAAAATACACGATCCGCTTCCCTGAACTTCATCCGGAGAATCATTCAGCCCAAGCTGAATGGATTTAACTGGAAAATCGATGCGCTGATTGTCGTCGCCTCCCCAGCGAAAAGCAAATTTCTCGCCAGGATGCTGGTTTTGCGCGGAAATCGGGATTGAAAGCACATGCCGACCTGGTTTTTTCAACGATTGATCGGCTATAGTTCGGGTATTGATCAGAGAAAAATAATGCTTTTCGCCGGAACAGTCGCTCAGTACCACAAAGGGCCGCAACCCTGCGGCGGATACCGTCAGCTCTACAGTGAGCTGGGTAAATGCGGCTTGATCAACAGAAAATTCCACCATGCAGGCATCATGGCCGGCGGAGGCGAAGACATAGTCCATATGCAGCCCATCACTTTCACTGCGCAGAACAGCCCCCTCCGGCGGAGCGGACGGTTTGCCATTGACATGAGCGGACAAAACCAGATTTTTGATAGCGGCAGGCATCATCACGCGTTCCTGCCCGGCAAGGGAGAAAGCAAAGCAAAAAAACAGAAGGGAACAGAGTAATTTCATGGCTCAATCCTCGATGATGATTCGGGTGGGCGGGGAGACCAATTCCAATTCAAAATCGTCAATGTGCAAATCCGATGAAGCGACAATGGACATGCAGGGCATAACTAAAAAAATCTGATTGGCATAGTCCGAGCCGGCTTTCGGCGTATAAAGCATTTCCAGCTTTTCCCATTGCCCGCCGGTATCGACGGAAAATGTCCGGCTTGTTCCGGCTGGATAGAAGATGGCAGGCACATCGGTATACGAAAGAAAACCAAAGGTGCCGCTGCCTTTTCCTTTAACCCATATCGATATGCGTACCTTATCGGATGCGGATTCCACTCGGATTCGAGGCTGTGTCCAAAGATGAAACAGGATGCTTTTGCGGTCGGCAGGGCAGCGGATCTGGAAACAGTTGCCACTGCACCCGTTCTCAACAAGGGAGATGAATGGCTGATCCTGTGTGCTGGAGGCGCGAAGGTCGGTTTTTCGTTCACAGGAAATTCTCAGCAGTTCTCCGGCCCGGGACAGGTTTACACAAAAAAGCAACAAAACAACAATCGTATTCCATTTCATGTTCAGCAGGACCCTTTCCTGTCCATTTTGCGGATTGCGGTGTGGTTGCCGCTCATCGTTTCCGGGTCTTCAATACAATCCCTGCACCAAGCGATTGCCATTCATTGGTTCTCCGATGGCCTTAAAGTTCCATGGGTAAACATTGGCATTGCCTGTTCCACCGTATCCTAAAATTTGTTCCAGATTCAGAGACTTGGCATTACCGGCAACAAAAAGACAGTTGGAATAATTGTTGTGCTTGATCGAAATGACATTTGCCTCCCCACCGGTCAAAATCAAATTTCGTGGATTGCTGTAATGATAAGTCGTACCCTTAATGGTAAAATGTGGGTTGGAGCTTTCGGCAGTTGCAATTGCCGCTGCCCGTGGATCACCACCAATGGTATCGGCAATCAGCAGATGATGAGTGGGAACCTTGATGCGGTGCGTCGCCAGCTCGGTCACCGTGGGATCTGACATCCCATACCCCAGATGACTGGACAAAACCTCGAAATCCTTGCAGGTGCCAAGATCCATCGACGGACACAGAAAAACTCTCGGCTTCCAGCCTCTTTTTAGATACCACGAAGATGACACACTTTTCGCATATGTAAACGCCTCTTCAACACGCCCCGGCTGGGTTCCCAGATAGTCAAAAAGCAGCAAAGCCCACGAATGATTGATTGAAGTGCTTATGGTCGGCAATTTAAAGGATTTTGGAGGAGTGAAGTCGCAATTGTCCGAATAATACATATTAAAAGCCACACCGAGTTGTCTCTGGTTGGACAGGCAGCCCGTAGTTCTCGCCTTGTCCCGCGCCTTGCCCAAAGCCGGCAGCAACATGGACGCCAAAATGGCAATAATCGCGATCACTACCAGCAGCTCAATCAATGTGAAGTAATTCCGAGTTTTTTCCCGTTTTACTCTCATGCTTTTCATGGGCGGAGCTCCTTCTGTTGGATTCATTTGGTTATAGCAAAAAATCAGTCAAAGAACTCATCATCGGGGTCAAATGCAGGCAGGGAAACATTGACGATATGCAAAGCCCCACGAGCACGATGGCGGCAGAACGGATGAATCAGCACCGATTTGCCGGGTATCAGCTCGATCGAGTCATCATCCACCTCCAGCGTACCGCTGCCTTCCAGAACATAATAGATTTCCAAATGGTTGCGATGGTAATGGGTGCGGGAATCCTGCCGGATTTCGACAACATGAAAGGAAACACGCTGATCTGATTCAGCGATGTATGCCCTCCGGCTGAAGCCGCATGGACAGGCTACCGGACTGATCCCGGCAAAATCCACACAGGCATAGCGCTTCTCTGAATCGGTCATCCCATCCTCCTTGATATCATCCAACTGGAAGCCCTTCCGGGGTGAAAGTGAAAGATTTTCCTTCTGCACCGCTACGCTCAATCGCCTCGGCCAGACCCGCCACCCGTACCGCAACATCCAGGCTTGCCTTTGGAGCTAGCTGGTCACGTACCATCTGAACAAAATCATACATGATATTTTCATTGGCAGCATTCAAACTCTGACTAAAAGTCATCGACATCGGACGGCAGAATGCCTCATAAGACGCATTGAACTGGTTAAAATCCCTAGCACCTTCCGGATCAGCACCCAGCCTCGATGAAACATAACGCGGGCGCCTGCAAATTTCCAGCGGGTGCTCCCGGCCATTCAGACGAATGCTGTAATTTTCGCTATGCAAGCGATAGGACATTTCCGTGTAGTAGACCATGCTTGAATAATGGAAATGGCCATTAGCCCCACTCTCAAATTCAATCAGAGAAGTCACATCATCGGGACTGGGATAGGGACGTTCCACCACTTTTATACGCTGTGACGTGACGCGACGGACGTTTCCCCCAAACAGCAGCATGATGTCCAGAGCATGACAGCAATGGAAGGGAATCTGCGAAACCTGCAGCCGAAAATTATCCGGCTGATGAAAAATGCAGTAATTCATTTCCGTCTCACCATGATGAAACCAGTTGCAGTCAACACTGAAAATCCGCCCGGCCGGATTTTGTTCAACATACTCCAGAGCTGCTAGAGTTTCCGGAAGATACCGGCGCATAAAACCAACCTGTACGGGAACATGGTGCTGGCGGGCAAGCAAAGATAATTCATGAACCTCCGCCGCCGAAAAGGATACCGGTTTCTCTACAAAAACCGGTTTGCCAAACGGAATGCTCTGACGCAACGCCTCCGCATGGGCAAACGGAGAAAGACTGATCAGAAAAGCATCCACCCCGGAAAACTGCAAAAGCTCCGCCGCGGAATGGCAGACAGTACCGCCAAACTGCTCACGGAGAGCTTCTGAACTGGCCGGATTAAGATCATAAATCGCCTGAACACAGTAGAATTTATCCTGAATCAGTGAACTCAAGAGCGCTTTGCTACGGTTCCCGCTTCCATATAATCCCAGTCGAATCATTGTTTGCCCACTTTCCTGTAACCATCAAGGCGAGGTGGATTTGCAGAAAAAAAACCGCTTCACCGAAACGGTTCTATTTTTTTTTCAAACTCACAGCGTACAACAGGCCGAGGGTATTTTCATCCCGGGTGATTGGATCAGATTCAGCAACATATCAGCAGATTGAATTCCGAAAATTCAACGCGGTAGCGCTGTCATTCTGCACAATCAGTAGGAACTCTGCCAGCTCCCGCTGTTCACGAAGTAAATTGATAACCGTGCTGTAGTTCAGCAGAACGCCGTTGAAAATTAGGCAATCAAATTGCCGTTCCATGCAAAGCCACAACAACTTATTTTCAAAATTGCGTTCTTCTGCAATCAGCTGACCGGACACTCATTGTCTTCCATGCTCTGCCAGTGAGGTAAAAAACGAACCGCTTGGACACCAATTATTCCGCAGAAAAACGGACGTTTGAAGCCTTGTTCCATGATAAATTTCGCAAGGCACCTCCCATCGGGCTAGTAATCCCGTTTTAAGACATTGAATGCCATAAAAGGCATGCCGCTGTGATAGTATGATGACATGACTGCAACCGCCGGCAGCCGGCAGCCTATGCTCAACAATTCCCTCAAAAAAAAAGGAATGCTCTCCGTCGATGGAGAAATCCACAGCAAGACCCATATCCCATGATTGCGGAGAGCATTTTCCAGTTGCTTCAGCGTATTCATACTGATCATATGAAATAGAAGGAGGGAGAACCAAGCTGGTGTCATTTTCCGGATCAAGCTGCTCAGCAACGAAGAATCAATATCATCCAGAATCCCCGCAATGCCCAAATTGGCTACAACGCCGATGGAACGAGGAATCGTCCCCGGCAATCTGCACAGACACCTATTGTCCTCCAAAGCAGCCAACGCAAGCTGAACCATCCCGCAGCGATAACCAAATTTATGGCACAACTCAATTTTACCAGAAATCTGCTCCTGTTCCACAACACTCTGACAGACAAGTGTATACAGATAGTACAATACCTCATACATCTTGTTTTGTTGAGAGTTTCGCAAAGGAATACTCCAAAATTAATGTATATTCACATAAGAAAATAATGCCTATCGATACATTACTGTGATATTTTTTTTTGTCAAGTGACCGGAATCTGTCAGGAATCGGGCAGTAAGACCAAGCTTGTCGAGATGGCATGGATTTGTTTCTAGTAGGGTTTCTGCCGAAGTAGACCCCATACAAAAAGCTTTTTAACCACAAAAGGCACGAAATACCACGAACTTTTTAGAGTTGCTTTGGTGAGTTGATAGTAACAATCTGAAATTCTGATGTTATTCAACCCACATTCAGCAGTTTCGCGATAGGCTTCTCCCCTTATTTTTTTCATTCTTTTTTGTTAATATGCGAAATTTGGTGATGAGCACTTGTAGTTGCCAACCGAAATCACTACGTCTCCAATGACATTCTTTCGCTCTATCCACTCTTTTTCCCCTTCTTTTGCAAAGGACTCAGATGCACTATGTCAAATATTGACTCCTATAACAAGATTTCGCACATTATCTATTTCATAGTTCTTAAGTTAACGCATATGGGCGAGGAAACCTGCAAAAAATCTCGGGGATATTAACGGATCGATTACAATGATGTTCATTTTTTGCTCTCTTTTTACTGATTTATTCTCTGT
>Ga0172378_10001347_pt1 | contig 22601 bp, 13 predicted proteins | sample GrowelOW332metaG_FD_119755 | JGI IMG/M metagenome (GOLD analysis project Ga0172378, IMG submission 119755) | Groundwater microbial communities from an aquifer near a municipal landfill in Southern Ontario, Canada - Pumphouse #3_1 metaG | ecosystem: Environmental > Aquatic > Deep subsurface >... | reverse complement strand
TATGCCATTTCAGCAAGTTTAACTTTATAATTACCTCTGTATATGTTTCCCAGATTGCCATCAATCGATATTTTATCACCCGGATAAAGGGTATTACCGTTAATGGTACAAATCTTCTCTTTTTCATTTACAATCATTTGTTCACAGTTCACCACACAGGTTTTTTCAAGCCTTGCAGCAGTCACCGCTGCATGCGAAGTGGCTCCCCCCCTGGCAGTTATCAGGCCATCACATTCAAATATCATACCTATATCATCGGGCACAGTATCCGGACGAACGAGTATCTTATTATCCGGCAGGTCTTTGAATGATTTCAGGTCATCCATATTGAAAGCCAGTATTCCATTCAGCACTCCCTTACCCAAACCGATACCACGGCCCAATAGTATAAGGTCAGATGATTTACAGTCAAACACATAGCTTAAATCAGGTTGGCGGATATCCTGATCACGCGTTTGCAGTATATACAGGTCATCAGGGTTATCACTCTCAAAGGTAAACTCGATCTCCTGGTGGCTGAACCCATACTTTTCAGTCAACGCATCTGAAATATTTAGTAGCTTTTTGTAAATACCCGGAAACATGCTCTGCAATGACACCCCTTTATCATTGAAAATCTTTTTTCGCTGTCGTTCAGTCACCGGCATCGGATTTACCAATCCTGCTACGATATCTTCCCCCTGGCTGCACAAGGTAAAATCACCATAAAGGTGAACACCCGGCTTTTCCACATCAGGCGCATGAGTAAAGAGGACACCGGTACCTGAAGTACGGTGTAAATTACCAAGCACCATCTTCTGAACAATTACCGCAGTACCCCATTGGTCAGCTATCTGAAGGTAATCGCGATATACTCCTGCCCTTTCACTATACCATGATTCAAAAACATTAAAGATTACCTGTTTCAACTGATCATAAGGTTCATCTTTAAAATGAATATTATGGCTTAATAATATATTCTTGTAGGCAAAGGCCATTTCACGCATTTGTGCAGGCGTGAAGTCTATCTTCTGGCTTACCCCGTAAGTTGTTTTGAAGTCAATCATTATCTGATCGAATTCGTCACGTGCTAAGCCACCTGCCATACCCCAACTCTGTAAAAACCGGCGATAGCAATCCCATGATGTCCATCCGAAGTTATATTGTTTACTGAGTGTTTCCACAATCTGATCGTTTAATCCAACATTCAGATAAGTGTTCATAGCACCCGGCATGGAAATAGCAGTACCTGACCGAACAGAGAGCAACAGGGGGTTGTTTGGATTCCCGAACTGTGACCCCGTTATCTTCTCCAGGCTTGAAATATGACGATGAATCATCTGATCAAATTCCTTTTCCATAAAAGGATTCTTCAGAATTGCGTCTCTCCGTCTGAATACTTCTGTGGTGAATACAAAACCCGGTGGAATAGGGAAGCCCAGTAGAAGTAACTTCTTTAGATAATAAGCCTTCGAGCCTAAAAATATCTGGTTATCCATCTCAGGAGTTTCTCGATATAAAGGCGACACTACCATATCAGTATTATACGACATGATACTGCGTAAGGTATCATCAGGGTATGTATCCACCATCTGACGGAAAGTGCCCAGTATACGTGCCAGAAAGTTATCCAATGACTGTACTAAAAAAGCGGAGGAAAGCATTTCACGGTAAAACTGTTCTGATTTACGAACCTGAAACTGTTTGCCTTCATTCCCATCATCTTTCATTTCCTGAGGGAAAATCTGTGGAACCACCACTTTCAACTGACGATCATAAACCCGCAAAAAATACTTGCTGATGATTTCCCTGACACTCGCAAGCATGAACTGAAGAATATTGATATACTGGTCAACTGAGAAACTTGCAGAGTTAAGACTAAACCTGAACATCTTAAGGTTTGAATTAAGCCCCTGATCACTAATACCATCCAGTTCCAGTCCCTGCCTGAATAGTTCAAGCACACCATAGATACGCCGGAGCGTTTTTGCAGTAATATAGTCAAGGTTAATACTACTAATAAGTTGTTCCATTAAGTGTGCAGCCACTTTTTCAAGCCTGAACACAAGCCCCATTGCTTCGAATTTAGGTTCCCGATACTTACCATACATGCTGGGAATTCCAATAGCAATATGACGTTTATGGTATATATCCTCCCACCCTTCCGTTTTTGCAGGATCCATAATAACCGAATTCAAACGGCGCATGAAAATATAAAGTTGCCGTAAAGCCCGGTCAGTATTACCTCTTTCAAGCATTCCAAGGAACAGTTCAATCTCTTTTATTGAAAAGAAATTAAACTTTCGCAATAGCTGCCCCAGGTTAACCGTATTAAATGAATACTTCTCTTTCAGCAGTTCGAGCAATCTGAAAATATAATAAAGCCTTTGTTTATCAACAGGGTTGCTATCCGGCAGTGCATTAATCTCCTTCTTGATCTTGTCGGAAGGCATTTGCAGGAGATCATCAAGTACATAGTTATTGCCTGAGCACAAACTTTGTAACAATTCATTAATAGGGACAAACCAAACTGAATCGGCCGACAAGGAAAGTTTCACATCCTCTGGCAGAAGTTTATACAAGTTAGCCGTATTCCCATCATACCAATACTGTATGATATTCCATGCCAAGTCAATATGCGTATTGTTACTTTCAGTATGTATCTGCTTTCGCAGGAAATGTATCAGTCGGTCATTACGATGTGACAACTCATCCATTGCTGTAGTTACTTCACGCAATTCCCCTTCGGCCCCTATTTCATTAAAGTAAACAGGGAATAATCGCGCAAGCTGCTTTATTTGCTTAAAGATGGGATTAATATCAGAATTCAGCAATGATGTAACATCCCGTTGAAATAAGTCAGTATCAGAAACAAAAACGCCTCCCAGCCTCAAATGAATGATTAAAGCGGAAAGCAAGTCACGGAATGCAGTAGGCGAATATTCAATAAGTTCCATCCACACTCTGATATTCTTGATATGGTATTCATTCACCGTAAGCTGCCAATCCGCACTAACGTAAACTACCCCCGGGCCGATAAAACCATGCCTGATAAGCAATTTTTCAAAGTGTGAAATATGATTCTGATTCTCAGTCCGGAACATTTCTTTCCCAAGGGTAAGTATACAATCGAGCACAGTTCCGGCATTCGTAGCTTTAAGGTCATTAAACAACCTGAAAATGTTATCAAGAAACCCAAAAATCTCATCACTTGTCAGTTCATTCTTAATATTCCGCAATAAGGTGTTAAAATCACGCAAGAGCACCTCTTTCTGATTTTGCATCCCATCAAGATGTAACAGATATAGCAAATAATAAAACTTCTCATGGAACCTTTCAAAGTTATGATGTAATTGCCTGATGTGAAATGAAATATCATTAAATGAAGGAATTGCAGCAAGAGCTTTCCAATCATTGGCATTGTAGATTTGTTTCCTGATTTCTGTATAGTAGCTATTACCTATGGAAGCAAATTTCTCATGGCTTTTAGCCGAGAACAAAGTACTGCGTTCAGCAAGCCATTGTTCAACGTGCGTTGTATCACACCAATAATCAGTATTAGCATTCAGAATTTTCTTAGCCAGATCAAAAGCAACCTTATCTGTCTGCCCTGGCCATGTAGCAGCCTCGAATACCCTGATCATGAAACCCGAATTGCGAATAACGGCATCGCTCTTGCTTATAAGGCTCTTTTCAATCAAAGCCAACAAGTTTATTAAAACTGCTTCTTTATCTCCTTCTGAAGCAAGCAATTTCTCAGCCAGTTCAAGCAGGGTATGGATTAAATCTTCTCCTTGTACTTCTGTTAACTGACGTGTTATTAATCCTTCAAACAATTCAAGAATCAATTCCCATACGAGTGCTGAATTCTCCTGCTTTTCGTAGAACCAGAAATCGCCCAAACAGATACTTCGTAACTGCCCGATAACATAACCACTGTTTGAATAAGGATGATTGAATTCACTAATGCAATCGTTTGCACGAGTGTGTATACTATAATAAGATTTTGACACCTCAACAAAGGCAAGGTGGTGTGGTGGTACATCAATTTTATCGGTGCGTGTAGCTTCCAAATTAGCGGTCAGGGCATCCGAGAGTAAGGTTTTTTGAGGTTCCATGCAGCGAAATTACTAATTAAAACTATTTGATTATTGGCTTCTGATAATTACTTTTTTGAATTTCAAAAGGTTATTGCGCTTCTTATATTTGTATGACCCACTAAACGCTAATACTTACTGATTTAGGTTGAATATTTTATTGATACCCTTTCTCTTCTCTATAAATTAATCTTGGAGCTATCGGGTACTAAAACTATTGAATATTGATACTATTGAATGTGGGAGTTGTCGTGTGCTGAAGATATTGAATACTCTGGCTATTATGTACTGTAACCTTTGAATACTCGAAATATTGAGCGCTGAAGTTATGGGTGTTGGAGCTATGAGGTATTGAAACTATTGGGTGCTGGAAGTATTGAGCGCTAAAGGCAATGGGTATCAAAGGGTATATATCCGGAAGAACAACCCTTATTACCTTCTGATGAAAAGTATTACCTTTGTGGCGGTGCTGAAATGATGGTGGATGTCAGTAACATACTAGCAGGGAGATGTCAGAGACATACTAATAGGAAAAGCGTCCCTTCCCAAAATCTCATTTCTGAAATTTACTTTTAAAACAATGCAAACTGATAAAGAGCCCTTGCTGGGTAAAACCAGAGATGAATTAACCCTGCTGAGTGTTAATTTGGGACTTCCTGCTTATACCGGAGGACAACTTGCTTATTGGCTTTATAAAACTCAGATTACCTCCTTTGATCAGATGACCAACATCTCAAAGAAGACTCGCGCCTTGCTGGCTGATCATTTTGATTTAGGAACACATGAACCTGTCTCAGTCAAAGAGTCATCCGACGGAACCAAAAAGTATCTATTTCAAGCAGGAGATAATAAGTTCATTGAAGCTGCTTATATTCCAGATGAAAGCAGGCACACTCTTTGTGTTTCCTCGCAGGCTGGCTGTAAAATGGGATGTTTGTTTTGCATGACCGGTAAGCAAGGTTTCCAGGGACACCTGTCGGCAGGTGAAATCCTTAATCAGTTGCGTAGTATTCCTGAAAGGCCACTTATCACCAATATTGTTTATATGGGAATGGGTGAACCATTCGACAATCCCGATGCAGTAATGAAAAGCACATGCATCCTGACTGCTGAATATGGTTTTGCTATCAGTGTAAAGAAAGTTACGGTAAGTACAATCGGCATTGTCCCCGCTATGCGTAATTTCCTTGAACAGAGTAAATGCAACCTGGCTGTCAGTTTGCATAATCCCTTTGATGAAGAACGCCGCAAGTTGATGCCTGTACAAAGTTTATATCCTATCAAAGAAGTAGTTGATACTATTCAGCAATTTGAAATTGGTAAATATCGTCGTGTTTCATTTGAATATATCATGTTTAAAGGCTTTAATGATTCCCGACGCCATGTAAACGAACTCGCCAGATTATTGAATAAAGTGAATTGCCGAATAAACCTGATCCGATTTCATGCTTTTCCCGGCGCTCCTTTTCAATGCAGTGATGAAGAAACAATCCTTGACTTTCAAAAAGCACTGAATGCTAAAGGTATAGTCACTACCCTCCGGGCCTCAAGAGGTCAGGATATTGAAGCTGCATGCGGTTTGCTTTCTACAAAGGAACTTGTAAAAAGAAGAAAAGTTGAGGATTTATAGCCACATTATGGACCTCTTGGATATTTAATTCTTATAATCCGACAAAGACTTCTTATTGTTTTTATTATCTAACTGTCAAATGGTTAACTGACTTTTGATTACTTTTATGACTAGCTATCAGCTATGAATAGCGATTACTCTTGTATCGTTTTCATTTATGGCATAGTATTTGAACTAATGTTAATTAAAATGTTAAAAACCTACTTTATGAAAAAACACAATTATCTGGTCATGGCCACTCTGGCCTTCCTAACGGTCTTTTCATTTGCATCATGTGAAAAGAATTCTGATAATGATGTCAAAGGAAAAGCTACCGTGCAATTGATGCTTACTGATGCACCTGCTCTATACGATAATGTAAATATTGACATTCAGGAAATACTATTGCGGAGTGACGGTGATACTGCAAGCTGGATAAGCGTTCCATTAGTGAATCCCGGAGTATATAATCTGCTTGATTTTAGCAATGGGTTAGATACACTCTTAGGCACAGTTGAAATACCTGAAGGCACACTTACACAAATGCGACTTGTACTTGGCAGCAATAACTCCATTGTCGTTGACGGGGTTACCTATCCACTCACTATACCTTCAGGTTCTACATCAGGGTTAAAATTCAATGTGAATGCTGATCTTGAAGGTGATACTTTTTATCGTTTCTGGATTGACTTTGATGCTGCACATTCCATTCATCAAACTGGCAATGGTAAATATATGTTGAAACCAGTCATCAGGATGTTTGGCGAGGCTACAAGCGGTGCAATTGACGGAACAGTATTTCCTGCAGAAGCTTTACCTGTTGTAACAGTGTATAACGCTACTGATACCATGATGGCAATCCCTAATGAAGCAGGCTATTTCAAAGTATTTGGTTTGCCAGCCGGATTATACTCTGTTGAGTTTTCAACAGGTGATACTAATCTGACCTACTTACCTCAAACATTTTTTGATGTTCCTGTGGTTGTTGGTACAACTACCACTATTGACACTGTAACATTAGTACTTCCGTAATCTGAGCAATGCCCCCAATAATTACCGGTTGAGGTAGCCGCACTAGTGGTTACCTCAACTTTTTTTATGCCTGCTAATTCATGATCTGTTTCTGTCAAATATCAGCAAAATAGCCTAAATACAATAGAAAGGATATTGAAAAGCAGAACAGGCGATTCTTAAAATCACCAAACAGGACCGGACTTATCATCAAGTCAAATGTACTAAACTCTTCAAAAATACTAACAGTACATGCCTGGTAACGATTCGCATATACAATTGAAAACTCCTGCCTTTATTTAGGAAAACCATAATTATTGTCTGAATTATCATCCACTCTTTAATAGATTTAATCATTAATAAACGCCTAAGACTTGTGTAATCTGTTGATTATACTATTTTTGTAGACTTGTTCAGAACACTCGATACTAGATTATTAATACTTAAAGCAACTCATCGGCTAACTATTTCATCGCACTCATGAACATCAAAACCAGTTTTCGTTGGAGAAGATTATTATTTATTTCAATAGCGCTATTGCTCCTTTTTACAGGTCTTACCGGATACTTGATTTATTTAAATGAAAGAAACTCAGTAATTAAAGCTAAAGCTATAGAGCTTGAATCATCCAATAAAATAAAAATCAAGCAGACTGAAGAATGGTACAAGGATGAATTAAATGATGCATTATCAATCTCACAAAACTCTTTTTTACGTTCAGCAGTATCTGAAGCTCTTAGAAATAAGGTCACAAATAGCAATGGGAATGTTTTAAATTACTTGCAAAACCTCATTTCTGAGCATGGATACAAAGAAGTATTTATCACTTCAGCGGATGGAATCATGCTTTTTAATTCCGGGCAAGAATCCATTCCAGACACAGAACTCATTGATTACATAAAAAAAGCTGCACAGCAAGACATTACTGTTACTACCAATTTGTATTATTCCAGAAATAGCAACATCTGTTTTGACATTATTGCCCCATTGCTTTACGATGTTAATCATCAACCGGCAGCCTTAGTATTCAGAATTGACCCTAATGATTACCTTTTGCCATTACTTACTTTCAATTCTGTATATACTAAGACTTCCGAAACTATTATATTTAAGCCTGAAGGTGATAGCGTTATCCCCTATAATAATTTTCGCTTCGACAAGTTGTCACTGATCAAACCGGGCATCAAACTCTTATGGAATAAAATCATCCATTCTGAAATTTCAAGTAATAACCATGAAGGTTTCTATGGTATCATTGAAGGAAAAGATTACAGAAACAAAAGAGTTCTTGCTTCTATTGTTCAAATTCCTGGAACCCCATGGACTTTATTGACAAAAACAGACAAGAGTGAGTTGTTGAGCTATTTTTATAAACAGGCTCTTTTAGCAGCTCTATTGCTATTCATAATCATTGCGGTAGTTATTCTCGCTTTATCTTTCATTTTTTCAAAGCAACAACGCTCCATTTTTAAATCATTGTGGCAGTCGCATGAAGAATTTAAAACAACTTTATATAGCATTGGTGATGCAGTTATAATAACAGACAACAAAGGCAGAATACAGAATCTAAACCCTAAAGCTGAAGAACTGACCGGATGGAATGAATCAGAAGCATCTGACAGACAAATTGAAGAAGTCTTTATAATAATAGATGAGATTACCCGGCAAGAGATTGAAAGCCCTGTAAAAAAAGCACTAAGAAATGAGTTCATAAACAGGGCTCAAAATCATATCCTGTTAAAATCCAGAAATGGAAAACGAATCCCAATATCGGAGAGTGCAGCGCCCATCATATCTGAAGATTCGCAAATAACAGGAGCTGTGCTCATATTCAGCGATCAGACTTTAGAGAGGAAGCGGCAGGCATCAATCATAGAAAGCAAAGAGAATTATCGTCACATATTTTCCGACAATCCTCAGCCTATGTTGATGTTTAATCCTGAAACGTTTGCTATTATAGAAATCAATGATGCTACGATTGCCCATTATGGATATAGCCGTACGGAATTTTCCAGCATGACTATAATGGATTTGCATTTTTACGAAGATATACCTCAATTAATGCAATATCTTACTACTTTTCAACAAAATAAAAATCCTTCAGGAGTATTAAGACAGGTCAAAAAAGATGGTAAAATACTATTTGTAAATATTACTGCATACCAGGGTATATATAACCATATGCCGGTTGTGCATGTTTTAATAAACGATATCACAGGATTAAAAAAAACTCAGAATGCATTATCTGAAAGCGAAGCCAGAGTACATTTAATTCTGGATTTCATGATGGAAGAATGCCAAATTGTTGGATTCAATTGGGAATGCAAGTATTTTAACAACCTGACCTATGTTCCCAAACAGATTAACAGGAATAGCCTGATTGGAAAAAGCATACTGGAGATATGGCCTGATATTCAAAAAACAAAATTCTTCCCGGCTATTAACCAGTGTCTGGTGGATAAAATTAGCAGTCATGTTGACAATGAACCTATTGTAAGGGAGGGGAAAACTCATTGGTACAATTTCAATATTCAGTCTATTCCTGAAGGTGCTTTAATCCTTGCAGTTGACATTACAACCCGAAAAGAATTCGCACAATCGCTCATGTTAAGTGAGCAGAAATTCAGAAATCTCTTCGACAATCATTCTGCCGTTAAATTAATTATTGACGCTGAAACAGGGCAAATTAATGATGCTAACCTTGCTGCTTGTTCTTTTTATGGGTGGACTAAAGAGCAACTGTGCAAAATGTATGTAAGCCAGATAATTTTACTAAGTCATGAAGAACTGGCAAAGAAATTCAACGATATAAAGGTTCATTCAAATGTACACTTCGACATCACTAATCGGCTGAAGGATGGTTCTCTTCGTGAGGTGGAGGTTTTTAACAGTTTGATTCTTATATCTGGAAAGCAATATATTCATTCAATCATTCATGATGTTACTGAAAAGAAAAAAGCGGAGCAACAGGTTAATATTCTAATCCGGTCTATTGAACAAAGCCCCGTAGGCATGGCGATCACTGATGCTTTGGGTTATGTTGAATTTACCAACCCCAAGCTTACTGAGTTAACTGGCTTTTCAAAAGAAGAAATCATTGGTAATATTCCTCAAATCTTAAGACGTGATGATGAGCATTTCTCATTATCACATTCCATTTTGGAATGTATACAATCAGGCAAACAATGGAAGGGCGCATTCCATGATACAAAGAAAAATGGTGAATCCTATTGGGAAAACATCGCTGTCTCTTCTATTACAAATGGCTCCGGAGATATCACTCATTATATTTTGGTTTATGAAGATATCTCGGAACAGAAAGAAATGCTCTCACAGCTTATTGACGCTAAAATAAAGGCTGAAGAAAGCGACCACCTTAAAACTGCTTTCCTGGCAAATATGAGCCATGAAATTCGTACTCCTATGAATGGTATTCTTGGATTTATGGATCTGTTGCAACAACCAGATCTGTCAGGTGATCAACGTGACGAATATATTAACATCGTCAAACTGAGTGGCGACCGACTATTGAATACTATAAATGACATTATTAATATCTCAAAGATAGAAGCCGGACAAAACACGCTTTATAGCAATGTCACTGATATTAATCAGTTGATATCTGAGCAGTATGACTTCTTTAAACACGAGGCTGCTGAAAAAAGTATTCGTTTTTCAGTTACATCCCTCCTCCCTCTTACGCATAAGCTTATTATTGTTGACAATGGCAAGTTAACCTCTGTCCTGTCAAACCTGATTAAAAATGCTCTTAAGTTTACTAAGCAAGGCTTTGTTATTTTTGGTTGCACTATAACTAACAACATGATAGAGTTCTTTGTTAAGGATTCAGGTAAAGGCATCCCGGCCCAAAAGCTCAATAGTATCTTTGAACGTTTTGTACAGGCTGATTACTCTATTGCCCGTGAATATGAAGGCTCAGGTTTAGGGTTATCTATTGCTAAGGCCTATATTGAAATGATGGGTGGAAAAATTACCGTTGAATCAGAAATTAACAAGGGATCTTCTTTCTCTTTCACTATCCCCTATCAACAGGCGATGCCAATTCACACAGAAGCCAATCCGCCAAATCAGCGTAAATTAGAAATGGCCAATGAGAAAACAGTCCTTATTGCTGAAGATGATGATATCAGCTTTGTTTATATCAGTAAAATATTAAGCAGTAGCAATATCCGTCTAATCAGGGCATTTAATGGCTCTGAAGCTGTAGATATATGCCTGGACAATCCCTCCATATCAATGATACTAATGGACATAAAGATGCCGGTGATGGATGGATTTCAGGCTACCCGTTTGATTAGCCAAAACAATAATAACATCCCAATAGTGGCTCTCACCGCTTATGCTTTCTCTGATGACAAACAAAAGGCAATTGAATGTGGGTGCGTCGACTATTTAAGTAAGCCGGTCGGAAAGGAAAAACTACTGGAGATTATAAATAAATATACCTCCAAAAGCATCATGATATAATCTGCCGCCTTCATGAATATCGGTATCATATCAACCAAATCAGAAAATACAAATATTCATTGCAATATTTTGCTTTATTTTTTTATGATCAGCCAATACAACTTATTTTTTACGAATCCTATTTATAATAGGAAGATTGATTGATTGTATTGGTTTTCAGCATGTTAATAAGATAATAAACTCAATTAATTTATCGAACATTTTTTTATTTATACCTTTTAACACCTCACACTAAAAAAAAATACTTATTTTTAGACATTATTGTTCTTGGGCAAATAAATAGTTGTACCTTTATATAAGAAATTTAATTATTTTTGTTGTGAAAAATTTCATTAACTAACACTAATATGAAGTCAATTGCCGGGAAGTATTTGATTGCATTACAAGTGGATAATTATTAACAACTAAATTAACTGGAAAGATGAAAGGAATGATTTTTCAAGACGGTAAATTTATCAGTGTATTAGCTGATATCGAAACTGACAGCGTGTATGGTGAATTACCCAGACACCAGAAAAAAGCAAAAGACAGCAAAGAAAAGAAGGGCAAGAAGGAAAATAAGATCAAAAAAATCACCATCAAAACTGATGAAGAATAGGACCTTTGCCCTTAATTATTAATCTTATCAAAGAATTGACGTTATAAACAAGTAGCTTTTGTTTATGATGTCAATTCTTTGTGCAGAAAGTTATAATAATATTGTTGCAGGGGCCCGAACTTCTTTTCACTTAACAGAACTCCGGAAATATCCGTTAACGCTTGATCTATTTTCTCAGGCGTATTCAGGTATTCTTTCTTGTGGCGTTCAATGACATTCAATTGTTCATAATTGTTAAGTGACAGAAAATAATCATTCATTTCACGAAATTCCTTTTGAGTGATCTTATTAAGGATCTGCCCAATCTCTTCATGGCTCAGTTTTTGATCAGAGTATGCTGCGAAAAGCAATAAGAATGCAATATATTGCTCGTATGTCAATATCTTTATCATTTTGCTTTTACACTCCTCGTTGGGATTATATACAAAGGTATTTGTGTTAACTTTAACACTTTTTCAGTTACACTCCCCATTACAATTTTTTCAAGCCATCTGCGGCTATGAGAACCTATTACAATGGTATCTGCAGCTATTGAATCGGCTGTAGCCAGTATCATTTCAGCAAAATCTCCTTCCTTCACCAAGGTCACTATTTCTTCATCGCCAAGAAATTTTGTCGTATCTTCAAGGTATCGGTATGCTGCTTCTTTCAGGTAATCATTTTGAGCAGCCTCTGCGGAATTCCGCTAACAAAACCTTCAAATCCCATGATCGGAGAATAGGCTCTTGAGTAATAATAAATTTCATTTGAAAGCACATGCACCAGGGTCACCCTCGCCCCCATGGATTTGGCCAGTTCATATCCCTTTTCTGCAACTTGTTGTGCTGTTGGATCATAATCTAAAGCGATAAGTACATTTTTCATGGTCTTGAAGTTTTATCGTTATTGATCATCTTCAGGCATGTTCGCATCTTCTTCACCCAAGCTGTAGTAATTGTTTTCTTCATCTTCACTGCCAATGGCTTCCATTTCATCGTCAAGTTCTGCTCCCGGAACATCCAGTTCTGCACCGGGCATTAAATCTTCAGGTGCCTTCTTTCCTGGTTTAACCTCGTCAAATAGTTCTTCTGTATCACCGTCTTTTTCCTTCTGATACCTGGCGTATATGTCATCACTTGGTGGATTTGGAGGATACCCCGGCAGTTCTTCATCTTGCTTTATATTCTTCTTATCATTCTTGTTCATTTCAGTTGATTTTACAGCATCTTTATAAATATAAATTACAGCTCCATATCCCATTAACAAATTGCCTGATGTGCTCATCAATAAAACAAATAATATGCCTTTCTGTTGCTCTTTTGACGTAATAGACTGGTTTCAAGCTATAAAAACCAGGATAACTACTTGTGCCATTCGGTTGCTCTTTTAACTTGCGTTAAGTATTTTAAATCACGCATGATCTCTACTACTTGTGCCATTCTGTTACTCTTTTGACCCATAAGTTTAAATGTTATATCTTTGGCCTTGCTCGCTTAACAGGCTAATGCATATTCATTATCCATAGTTTTTAATTCATAATTTTTAGTTCATAATTCTCTTGTCTTAACTTTTAACATTATGCCGGTAACATCTGAATCACTCTACAATGAAATCAAGCAGTATTGTGTTGAACATGCTGATGCTGAAATGGTAAAGAAATACAGCCGCTATTTCAAAAATGGATATGATGCCTGGGGGCTGACTCAACAGCTCATGAATGAAAAGAAGCAGGAACTTCAAAAAAGAAAAATACTCACCTTTGATCTCATCTTTGACACTGCGCCTCTGTTGATGAAAAGTGGAAAATATGAGGAAACATCCTTTGCTTTGACTATGTTATCAACGTTAAGCAAAGAATTTAGCCCTTCAATATTCCATCGCATTGAGCAATGGTTTCCAATAGGGATACACAACTGGGCACATGCTGACATTTTGGGAATGTTCCTATTGCCGCAATTCCTGAAGAAGAAATTAGTAACTGAAAATGATTTCATACCGTGGATCACCTCTCCTTACAAGTTTCAAAGACGGTGTGTGCCGGTCACTTTTATCAAGTCATTAAAAAATGACCCTCATAACGAACCGTTGCTTAATGAGTTGTTAACCATTACAGAACCCCTGATGATGGATGCTGAGCGTGAAGTACACCAGGGAACGGGGTGGTTCCTTCGCGAAGCATGGAAATTGCATCCTGATAAAATTGAAGAATTCCTTTTAAAGTGGAAGGACTTTGCGCCCAGGCTTGTTTTTCAGTATGCTTGTGAAAAAATGAAGCCGGAAGATAGACTCCGCTTCCGCAGATGCAAAAGCAAATAGTAGTATTTGAAAGGAACACTACAATCCATCAAGATTACCCACGCTCACGCTTTTCGGTTTATATTATAGGTGTGCGCGCTACTGATTATACGTATGCGTTAATCATTATACGTATGGGTTTATCATTGCACGCATGAGTTAATCATTGCATGTATGGGTTTATCATTACACGCATGCGTTCATCATTATGCCAATGAATTACTAACATACAGGCTACACGCTTTATGCGCTGAACTCATAATTGTACTCTAACTTGTAGTGTTGACCAGGCTGATACAGAGATGGTTCTATAATTATTTCAACCGTTAGCAATTGTCCATCTTCATCAAAAGTGCGTTCAGTGCTATTCAGGAAATCACCGTTATAGTTGGTTTCCTCTTGCAAAATATTGTTACCGGCAGCATCATACTCCATTTTAGTAATCTTCTTGCCCCTGCTATTTTCTTCTTCATACTGCAGCGGTTTTCCTTCTTCATTGTAAGTGATAATAGTCCGGGCTACCAATCTTTTCTTCGAATCATAACGCTTTTCAGTTATCAATCTTCCCTGCTCATCAAAAACAGAAACAAACTGCTCAGGATCCCCATCACGATACGAAGTCTCGGTAATCTCTGATATCCTGCCGGCTTCATCATATTCATGCACCCGCTCAATTTCAATTTTTCCAAATATATCATAACGTACTTCACGCATCAACTTATCGCCGTCATATTCCCACACAGCCTTCTCCCCTTCTTCCCCATCGCTATCTACTACCAGCCTCATTAAAAGGTGTTCACCATTATATTGATACGTTGCAGTGTCAGTTCCACCTTCCTGGTAATACCTGGTTTCAGTTAAAACCTTTCCCTTTTCATCAAAAGTTCGTGCCACCCGTTCTGACATAGCGCCATCTACCTCAATCTGTTCTTCTGTTGCCCGTCCATTAACTACTTTAGTATTGATGCGTTCTTCGAGTTCGCCATCCGTGTTATAATTTAGTCGTTCAACTTCATTCCCATGTCCGTCATAAAATATTTCATTTAAAATGACGCCTTCCCGGTTATCATCAAGTGAGCCAAGCAAATTATGGCGAATAACTGTTATTTTTTTTAAGTCTGGCATATTGAAGTGCTTATAATCGCTGCAAAATAAGTGAAAATTTCAGAACAAAGACAATAATTCCTCTTTTTAAGTATTTGAATTGCTGACAATCAATCACACGAATCCATCGAATTTGCTAATTTTGCCATCTTCCAAACAATGGACTAACAGGATATGAAAAAAGGAATCTTAATGGGATTAACAGGCTTAGTACTAGCAGGACAGTTGCCTGCACAGGATAAAATGACCTATCCTGAATCAAAAAAGACTGATGTAACCGATACTTATTTCGGCAAAACAGTAGCTGATCCATACCGTTGGCTCGAAGATGACAAATCAGCCGAGACAGGTGAATGGGTTAAAGCTCAAAACCAGGTAACCAATAACTACCTTTCAAAAATACCTTTTCGCAATCAAATACATAAACGGTTAACAACCTTATGGAACTATCCTCGTTACGGGGTTCCGTTCCATGAAGGCAACTACTATTTCTTCTTCAAGAATAACGGCATACAAAACCAAAGCATCCTCTACATTCAGAATTCGCTTAAAGCAGAACCCAGGGTATTCCTTGATCCCAATAAACTATCAGAAGATGGAACAGTAGCCCTGGGCACCTATTCAGTTTCGAAAAATGGGAAGTACTTTGCTTATTCTATTTCGAAAGCAGGATCAGACTGGAATGAAATCTATGTAAAAGAAACAGCCTCAGGTAAGCAATTGAGCGATAAGATTGAATGGGTAAAATTCTCAGGTATCTCCTGGAAAGGTGATGGATTTTATTACAGTTGCTATGATAAACCTGAAGGGGGTAATGAACTGGTTTCAAAAAATGAGTACCATAAAGTGTATTACCATAAAATTGGAGAACCACAAAGTGCTGATATCCTGATTTATCAAAACGCCAATTTCCCCTTACGCAATTATGGAGCTTACACCACTGAGGATGAGCAATATTTAATATTGGTTGAATCAGAATCAACCAGTGGCAACTCCCTCTTCATAAAAGATTTAAGCAAGCAGGGTGCTGACTTCATCAAAATTGCCGATGGCTTCACCTATGAGTACAATGTGATTCATAATGTGGGCAACCTGTTTTACATTCATACCAATGACGAAGCTCCCTGCTATCGGCTCATTGCTGTCAACCTTAATAAGCCTTCCCGTTCAAACTGGAAAGTGATTATCCCTGAGAAGAAAGAAGTACTCCAAAGTATTCAGATTGCAGGCGGCAAATTCATTGCTCAATACATGAAAGACGCTACCAGCAAAGCTAATATCGTTGATTTGGAAGGCAACATATTGCATGAAATGGAACTACCGGGACTGGGCACATTATCAGGATTTACTAGTAAAGCAAGTGAAAGCCATGGTTTTTATGCCTATACTTCATTTACTTTCCCTTCAACAATTTATACCTACGATGTAAATACCAACAAATCAAAAGTACTGCACAGCTCTGAAATTGACTTCAATAGCAAGCCTTACGTGTCAGAACAGGTATTCTTTACCAGCAAAGACGGAACAAAGATCCCTATGTTTATTGTGCATAAAAAGGATATCAAAATGGATGGCAACAATCCTGTTTATTTATACGGTTACGGAGGTTTCAACATCAGCCTTACCCCTTCATTCAGTGCCAGCCGATTGGTATTCCTTGAAAATGGCGGAATATTCGTAATGGTGAACCTGCGTGGAGGTGGAGAGTACGGTGAACAATGGCATCAGGCAGGTACTAAACTTAACAAACAGAATGTGTTTGATGATTTCATCGCCGCTGCTGAGTTCCTGATAGCTCAAAAATATACCTCTCCTAAAAAAATAGCCATTGCCGGTGGCTCTAATGGCGGACTCCTTGTTGGCGCCTGTATGACACAGCGTCCTGATTTATTTGGTGTTGCAGTGCCGGCTGTGGGTGTTATGGATATGCTGCGATTCCATAAATTTACTATAGGATGGGCATGGACAGGTGACTACGGATCAAGCGACAATGAAGAAGAATTCAATTATATTTTAGGATATTCTCCACTTCATAATATCAAGAAAGGGATCTGCTATCCGCCCACTTTAATCACTACTGCTGATCATGATGACCGGGTTGTTCCTGCACACTCGTTCAAGTTTGCAGCTACACTGCAGGATGCTCAGTCATGTAACAATCCTACTCTTATCAGGATTGAAACCAAAGCAGGGCACGGTGCAGGTAAACCCGTTTCAAAAATGATTGATGAAGCTGCTGACACCTGGTCGTTTATCATGTACAATTTAGGCATGCATCCATCGTTTAAATAAACGCTAAAAGTCATTTGAAATCCTAAAGCCTCGTGATTTCGCGGGGCTTTTCTATACCTTTTATTGAAACAATGTCAAATAATTCAATTAAAATGCCGCATAAACTTAACTTGTTAGTACTCTTTTTGCTGGTAATTGCTTCAGGCGCATTCGCTCAAACCGTTACCAGCTCAATACCTGATCAACCCTCGAATAACGATTCAGTGAAAATTCAACCTACTCATTTTGACTCAGTGATGATTCAGCCTGCTCTTATTGGCGCGGCACCTGATCAACCCTCACATAACAACCCATTACCCAATCAATCAGCAATTACCGATACTATATCAGGGCAACGTACATTGAGTAGCGAAAAGCAGGACTACCCTACTCAACATCATTCATCACTAAACCGGCAAGAACCCAACCGTTCAGTGAAAATTCAACCTACCCATTTTGACTCAGTGATGATTCAGCTTGCTCCTATTGGCGCGGCACCTGATCAACCCTCACATAACAACCCATCACCTAATCAATCAGCAATTACCGACACTATATCAGGGCAACATACATTGAGTAGCGAAAAGCAGGACTACCCTACTCAACCTACGTTCAATGATCATTTGCAAAACCAGCAAGCACTTAGTGACTCGTTAATTTATTTGAACGACTCTCTGGCGAAAAAGAATCAACTACTTTTAGGGCGTTTGGAAACCATCACCAATGAACTGAATAGAATCAGGGAACGTGAAAAGGAACTTGTTCCAATTAATGAAGCATTAGATCGAAAGAACAAGGATCTGGCAGCTGAGCTTCAAAGCAAAAACCTGTATCTCGAAGAGCAATTGAGAGTATTTAGAGAAAAAGAAACTCTTTTTGCTGAGAAAGAAAATCTTTACCGTGATGCCATCAACAGTAATATGCTCGACAGGGTTAAACTGGAAGGCCAATTAGCGACCCGTGATTCCAAACTTGAAGGGAAAGAGCGGGAAATAAGTCTTCTCCAACAAAATATAGATGAGAAGAGTCGTGATATCCTTTCACGAAATTCAGAAATACAGAAGATTGTAACTAACAAAGAGCGCTCTGACCGCCGCATTGACTCACTCAGGACTAATTTATCAGAAACTGAAAAATCACTAGTCAAATCGAATGAGCAATTGAAGTACGCTGAACTTAAACTTAAGGACTGCGAGGGCAGATATTCCAATGTGACCAATAAAAAGAAGAAAACAAGGGTTGTGCAGGGATTCGCAATTAAAAACTTCAGGACCCCTGATTTTGTTCTTGCTCCAAAGGATGTTAACAATCCCTCCGTTTATGTAATCAGCAATAACAATTCCAGCAACATAGAGTTTGATTATGTTACCGGAGCAAGCTTTATGATCAAAGATTTGTCGAAACCAAAAGCTAATCTCACCTATGACTTAGGGTTCTTTCTGGGCTTTGGGGGCAACAACCTGTTCAAGAACTTTTACATAGGCCCTAATATCAAGTTATTTGATGTAATTCATCTCAACATGGGCGCTAATATTGCAGAATATAAAGTTCTGAAAGATGGCTTTAAAATAGGTGATGCATTACCAACAGGCACAGCAATCCCCATAAGCAAAGAATGGAAAGTCAATGCTTACTTTGGGTTTACGTTCGATCTGGAACTTATTACCATGATTGGGAAAAGGTAATTGAACCGGGAAATAGCGTTACATGAAGCTTCAATAATTTGCCTTTGTAGCCATAACAAGTCAACCTGATTGGCAGATGAGCAAATCGTTCAGGTATTCCGGAATCCGAATAGAGGGAGTGATTAGTACTTTCCCCGAACATCCTTGTACTCTTTACCATCGGGGAATGTTGCCGGGGCTGAGTATTCAGTATTATTCAGGAAGGTTTCGTCAGTCAGTGATTGTAAAAATGCTTTAAGATATACCTTCTCCAAAGGGGTCAACTGCACACCACCTTCGTTAACATGATGCATCAATGGGCTTATATTTTCTGACCTTTTAACATGATGGCTATATTGTTCAATCACTTCATCCAATGTTTTGAAGCGACCGTCGTGCATATAAGGTCCGGTTACTGCCACATTACGCATTGTTGTTGCTTTATAAGCGCCTATGTCTGAAGGATTCCCTGTAATACTGAATCGGTCATCGCCGGTATTAAATACAGTATCCTTACCATTATTATAGAAAAGGTTGGTAGTAAAAAGCGGGTTTCCACTGCTTCCATGGCAATGAAAACAATCGCCTCCTTCTTCAGTAGTAAAAAGTACAAATCCTTCCAGCTCTTCAGTCGTAAGTTGCAGATCGCCCCGCATGTATTGATCAAAACGACTGTTGGATGAAACCAGAGTTCTTACAAATTGTGCTATTGCCTTCGAAATATTTCTGATGGTTACTTTTGATGAACCAAAGGCTTTGTAAAACAGATCAGGGTAACCAGGAGTATTTTGAAGCAGGTTAACAACCTCTGTTGTGTCGCCTGCCAATTCAGCAGGGTTATTAATTGACATGAGAATTAAATCTTCGATATTACGCTTTGCTTCATTCGGATTCGTCAGATTAACAGCCCCGTTCCAGGTATATCCGTTTGAGTTCCATACCAGGTTTATAAGAGGCAATGCAGCATGCCGGGTCAATTTACCGGTCAATCCAGCCGGCCTTCCATCAGTAAATGCAGGGTTGGATATCCCCGGTTTAAAGCTGTTTTCCTGCACATGGCAACTACCGCATGACATTAATGAATCATGTTCGGTTCGGCCTGACAATCGCCCATCATAAAACAAGTATCTTCCAAGAGTAATTCCTTCAACAGTCAGTGGATTGTCGTCAGGAATATTAAGCATGGTAGGGAAGTATTTCGGTATGGGAAGCTCATAGGGTGTAGCTGCCCATTCGGACTGTTGCGGTTCCTTTTCACCACATGAATTCAGTAAAATGGCTAAACAGAGAATAAATGTGTATATAAGTAACCGCCTCATTTTCGTAAATAAATATAAATGAATAACCGCATTACACCACTATATTAACCAGTTAAGGCAATCGATTTACTAAAGTAGTGATTCAAAGCTACTAAGTAAACCAACTAAATAAAGAAGCATACTTGATCTACCAAGTCAATCGGCAGACTAAAGTAGCATTTTTAATTTACCAAGTCAATCAACTCAATTATTTAGCGGATTTATTCAGCTAAATTAAGTAATTATTGAAGCCGGTCATCTAATTCCAACTAATGAATTCCATCATTCACTACAAAAACAGTTTACCACTACAAGAATGGTGCCCTGATGAAATGCAATCCTTTTAATAGCTATTTTTGCAGTTCATACTACTCATAACTTTAATAAACTACAATAACATGGAACTCAAGGTTGGCGATAAGGTAAGGTTTTTAAATGAAAAAGGCGGTGGTATTGTCTCGAAACTATTAAGTACTACAATGGTCAGTGTTGCCATTGAAGAGGGTTTTGAAATGCCGGTACTGGTAAAAGATCTCATCAAGATAGATCCGGAAAATGCGGCCGGCAGGTTTTTCGACAGACCAACTAATGTGGCTGTTCCTACCCGAGGTCAGGATCAGGTTTACGTGAAACCCACTAAGGAATCTGCACCACCTGTTATGGAGCCTGAGGCTGATGATCCCGTCTCGCCGCTGTTTCGTCAGTCAGGTGCCGGAATCATTGATGGTGTTTATCTTGCCTGGGTACCTCATGATCAGCAATGGCTGATTACCGGCAATCTTGATATCTTACTGATTAACAACACAGAACACGATGCTATCTTCTCTTTTCTGCTTGAAGAAACTGCCAATAGTTTTTCGGGAGTCAATTATGATGTAATCCCCCCATATTCAAAAATACTGATTGAAACCATTACGCGTGAGGACCTTGATGCATGGTCAAACGGAGTAATACAGGTACTTTTCCATAATCAGGACATGCAGGAACTACTAAGCCCTCTTCATGCACATTTCAAGCTCAAACCGGTACGCTTTTATAAAGAAACCAGCTACCAGGAATTTAAATTAACAGGTTCAAAAGCAATCATTATGAACCTTGGTGAAATCGCTTCGCTCAGAATCCCAACCGGTGATTCAGCTGATATGAAAGGAGCTGATTTAGCTGCAAAACAAAAAGTTGAAGCCCTGACTCCTACTGCTTTAATTGATAATCACAGGACTGGTCCCCGCGAGGCAGAAGTTGACCTCCACATCTCAGCTTTACGAAGTGATTACTCAACCATGCCCCAGACTGAAATTCTGCTTTATCAGGTTGATTATTTTACCAGAGTGTTGGATAGCGCTATTGCTTTTAATTATGCACGGGTAGTTTTTATTCACGGCATTGGCAATGGTACACTCAAATCATCCATTATTAATAAGCTGAAAGACTACGAAAACCTGGAACTCCGCAAAGCTTCTTTCGCTCAATACGGAAACGGCGCTATTGAAATCATCATTCACTCCAATAACCGTGATTAGCTTCAACAGAAACTGAGCACTAGTTGCATTTCCATAAATTTATGTCAACTATTATCCGGTAATTAAATTCAACAGAACTTAATTACCGGTCTTACTTTTTATTATTGCTGTCTGGTAAAAATTAACAGGGCAAAAAATCAGGGCTGTTTTCCTCTCTTGGGATCCAGCCCTTTTACTTCCTTTGCAGTTACGACACCCAAAAGGAAATATTTAGGAGCAAAAATGCATATTTTACCGGACAGCTGCCAGGGCAACACTCTTTCGTTCCTTGATGAACATAGCAAAAATGCATATTTTACCGAACAGCCGCTCTATGTATAACTATTAAAATTGACCGATGTTCAAGAAACAGCGCGATTAAGTCAAAAAGGAGATCACGATAGTTATACCCAAAAACTTGATGGTTACACTGCCAACCCTTATTTACCATTCATTCAAATTTTGAGTTAGCGCGGATTAAATAAGAATTTAGCACGGATCAAATATGAACTTAGCACGGATTAAATATGAACTTAACCCGGATTAAATAAGAATTTAGCACGGGCTAAATAAGAACTTAACACGGATCAAATAAGAACTTAACACGGATTAAATAAGAACTTAACACGGATTAAACACGGACTAAATAAGAACTTAACACGGATTAAACACGGACTTAACACGGACTATATACGCATAAATGCGTCTG
>Ga0172378_10001345_pt1 | contig 22630 bp, 18 predicted proteins | sample GrowelOW332metaG_FD_119755 | JGI IMG/M metagenome (GOLD analysis project Ga0172378, IMG submission 119755) | Groundwater microbial communities from an aquifer near a municipal landfill in Southern Ontario, Canada - Pumphouse #3_1 metaG | ecosystem: Environmental > Aquatic > Deep subsurface >... | reverse complement strand
TTTATACATTTTGTTTTACAGTTTACAATCTGATACCTCAATCCACCGAGACCTCGATAGAAAACTCTTTTGTCCTGTCATCTACCGATTCAGAGCAAAATAAATTAAGGCACAATAGAGATTAAGCTGCTCAGCTTAGCCTCTATTGTGCCCATATGTGCCCATATCCATGACCACTTGATGGTGTGCATACCGCACAACCCTTGATTTTATTGGTGGAGATAAGGGGGTTCGAACCCCTGACCCCTTGAATGCCATTCAAGTACTCTCCCAGCTGAGCTACATCCCCACATAAAGTTTCCAACTGGAAACATCTTACTCTTATTATAATATATTCCATTCACTTTATGCAATACCTTTTTCTTTTATAAAAACATTAAAATCGACACAAAAAGACGCTGCTTCTCGTGCCGATTTTATAGATTTTCTAGTGATTACTGCGTAATAATACGTCCAAGGCGCGTACCGGAAATATAGTTCCATATCCATTTAATGATAACAGTTGTGTTGGAATGACCACCCGCAAGGCGCATAAGATGTACTACCATCCATGCCGTCCACGCTATGAAGCCTTTGCTCTTCATAATCCCCTTAAACATGACAGCATCACCACAACCAATAGTTGCCATACTGCCAACATCATGATATTCAAAAAGTTCCATTTCTTTTCCCTCAATGGCATGCATAATATTTCTTGCACATACGGCAGCCTGTTGTGTTGCTACGGGTGCAATCGTTGCCAATGGTCGTTCTCCCTGTATGAAATTCGCACTATCACCAATTGCATAAACTTCGGGATGTCCCGGAACTTGCAGATTTTTACGGACAATAACACGGCCAGCACGGTCTATTTCTGCCCCAAGTTTTGCTACAACAGACACAGCCTTTACACCCGCAGCCCAAATAACAGTCTGCGTCGGTACAGCTTCACCGCTCTTGAATATAAGCTTCATTCCGTCATAATTCATCACCTGCGTATTCAATCGAACATCCACTTTTTTGCTGCGAAGAACATGGACCGTTTCATCGCGGAGACTTTCCGGCATCATTGGAAGCACACGGTCCGTTGCCTCAATGAGTTTGATATCAACTTCGGAAAAGTCAAGCGTATGATATTCCTTTTGCATAACCGAATAAATGAGCTCTGACAATGCTCCAGCTTCTTCAATGCCAGTAGGTCCACCCCCAACGCAGACAAACGTAAGAAGTTCCCGACGCTTCTGTTCATCCGTTTCTTTTGCTGCTTTTTCAAATATACGTAAGATATGATTACGAATCTTTACAGAGTCAGCTAATGTCTTCATTGCAAAAGCGTTTTCTTCTACAGACTTTAATCCAAAGTAATTTGTTGTCGCCCCAGCTGCAACAACAAGATAGTCATAATTAACAGTCCCTTGATCTGTAATAACCTTTTTTTCCTCAAGATCAAAGTCTGTAACATTTCCTAAAAAGAAATCTACGTTTTTATATTTACGAAAAAATGCTCGGATTGGATATGCGATTTCATCTTCCGAAAGTACCGCTGTAGACACCTGATATAAAAGCGGCTGGAATAGATGATAATTGTTACGATCAATTACAGTAACATCAACCTCTTTGTTTCCAAACGATTTTGCTACTTTAACACCACCAAAGCCTGAGCCTATAACTACAATATGAGGTCTTTTCCCTGCATTTTCATTTAACATTTCTATACGCCCTTTCCAAGTTTTCATTGTTTATAATTGTTTTAAAGTGAATTAATTCACTTTAATTTAGGTTTAACGAATTATAACGTTGTATTAAGTGATTCATTTCACATTTATAAGTTACTACTTTCACAAATATTTGTCAAGAATATTTATTTTAAAAGCAGCTTTACATCCCAAATAACTACATTTTTATACATTTTATTGCATATTTTCTCTTAAAAAGAGATTAAATTGTTTATTATACTATTATTATTGTATATAGCTAATATGTATTTACTATTAGATAGGATTATTTATATGTATTTTATATTTTTTTGTATTATTGTATGTGAATTATTTATCAATCATATTTTTTGCTTTTATTTTATGCAGTTTTATTTATAACTATTGCCAAAAATTATACATTTTGTTTTTATAGCCTAACTTCTTCTAATCAGCTAAATAAAAAACGAAATGTCACCTTGCAACATTTCGTCTAATTTTATTCTATTTTCTATCAAAAGAAGCAACGCGCTTCTGTACTCGAAGCAATCTTAGCCCCAGAAAAACAGCTCCGGCTGCAATTCCGCTAATAAGTCCAATCCAGTAGCCATAAGGACCATAACTAAAGAAATTGGCAAGAACATATCCTGTAGGCAGCCCAATAATCCAATAGGACACAACCGCCAGGATAAACGTAATCTTAACATCCTTATAACCACGCAATGTTCCCTGTAGTGGTGCATTCACGCCATCCGAAACCTGCAGACAAATTGCATAGGCAAGGAATACTTGCAACAATTTTTTTACAAAATCGTCATTCGTATACAATGCTGCAATATCTGCTCTCAAATGAAACAGAATCAATGCCAAGGATGTAGTAAAGAGTAGTGAAAGTATAATTCCCAGTCGGCTATACTTTCTCGCATCTGCAAAACGTTTAGCTCCGACCTCAAAGCCAACAAGAATTGTAAGCGTCATACTTATGCTTAACGGTATCATATAGGCCATCGTTGTAAAATTCAATGCTGCCTGGTGTGCAGCAATAACACCCGTACCATAAACTGTCATAAAAACACCGACTGCACCAAAAATACTTTGTTCACAAAACATCGCACTACCGATTGGAATCCCAATAAAAAGCTGCTTTTTCCATTCAGCAAAAACAGGCCGGGAAAAACATGTAAAAATTTTATATCGGGAAAATGGCCGTATAAAAAAAATTGCCAATACATTGAGCAGCAACATAAAATAAAAAGTAATTGCTGTTCCTACACCAGCACCAATCCCACCCAATGCGGGAAAACCATATGCACCAAAAATAAAAAGATAATTCATTAGTATATTAAATGGAACTATAAAGATCGTAATCATCATTGTCAAACGTGTATAACCAAGCGCATCAATAAAATTCCGCAATACACTTGCACAAAAAACCGGACATAAACCAAAAGACATAGCAAGAAGATAGTAGCTGGCAATTCTCGTTACTTTCGGCTCCAATTGTAAATAATAAAGAAACTGCGGTATTACGAGGAAACCAAGAAGAATCATCCCCACGGCCAAAAAAAAGGCCCAGTACATTCCCTGCGTCACAACAAACGCAATTTTATTCTTTTCACCCGCACCATAAAGCTGTGCAATTGTAGGTGTTAGCCCTGAAATCACTCCCATTATACTACCAAAAAAAGGCATAAAAATATTGACCCCCACAGCTACACCGGCAAGATCCTGTTCACTTACATGCCCGGACATAACCGTATCACAAAATCCTGTTGATACAATTGCAATCTGCGTAACAAAAATCGGCAGCAAAACAATGAAGAACTCTCTTGTTTTTTCCCAATAATTATATGTTTGTTTCATATTCTCTCCTATAAAAAAAGAGCTGCCTTCAAGCAGCCCTCCCTGCACAACAATCTATTTAAATCAACATCATTGATTTTCCTTTTACTGCTTTTTACCAAGACAGCATTTTTTATATTTTTTACCACTTCCGCACGGACATAGATCATTACGTCCAACCTTAGAACTTCGAGGTACAAACGCCACAACATTACTTTCTTCTTTCTTTGACACACGCGATACATCCATTAGATCCTGTGGGGTATGTCCCTTCAAAAGCCACAAATGTGACATATTATTGAAAGATGTCAATAGTGGTACAATAGCTTCACCAATTCCCGCCTTTTTAAATATACCAAGTGAATCCAAATATTCGATAACGTCCTTCATAACTCCGCCATTTTGCAGAATGATCGTAATCTCACCGACAATATCTGCTGCTTCAAGAACTTCATACTTCAGTTCTTTCATAAAAAACTGTGCCAATGCCTTGTATGCATCGGTCGCTTCAATATAGTTTACTTCACCCGCTTCGTAGACCTTATCATATGGGAGTTTTTCATAATCAATATTCGCTCGTTCAGTCTGTCCCTTCTCAATTTTATCCGGATCAAGTACCGTATAGTAATACATACCATGCTGTGTACTTACCACATTGTCCTGCCAGCATGCACCATTGAACATAACCCCCATAAAATCGGCAAATTTCAATGTATCTTCTTCCTCCAAATACCCATTAACCATCGAAAAAAGCTTATCATAATCAATAAAACCATAGTAAAAAAGCAGCCCTGTCGTAAGACGCATGATCTCATCATTTACTTCAATCGCCTTTTTATAAACAGGTTTATCCAATTCTTTATAGACTGCAAGAATTTCTTCTGGCATATACCAAGCCATCTTATCCGCCTTTGCTCCATTTGAGAGAATTCCCAGGCAACGCATATAATCAAGACGCACATCCTTTTCGCTCAGTTCTGTTGTCAGACCATCATTGCTACAGATCACTGTCAAAATATCATATTGTTCAATCCCGATTGTCACAAACCACTTTTTAGAAAACTCAATGACTTCCTGAACAAGAACAGCTGCCATGTCGGCTTTTTTCAATGTGCTGATTCCGGACACACAAAGATTATAACGAATATCATCAAGTTCCTGCTTTGTCATAGCCATAAGCGTCGTAAGCAAGTCTCTTTTCTTCGGTACACTGCGCCGCATGATCTGATTATAGCGCTGTTCACTTTCTTCTGCTAAAGCTTTTTCCAACTCTTTAAACGCTTGATCTCTATCATTATTTTCCTTCATTTCATAAAACCTCACATTCACACACGAAAGCCTTATCTGCAGTAATTCTACCGCGATAAGGCTTCTTGTTTCTTTCTATCATTTTAATACAAATCCCTTGCCTGCGTCAAGGATTTCGCCGATAAAAACAGCTACTAGCTATCAAAAAAGCCTTTTATGCCATTAAATATACCCAAAGCTGCCTTTTTAATACCCAAATCTGAATTCAAAAACTTTTCTTCTCCTGCATTGGATACAAAAGCAACTTCAGCAAGTGTTGCTGGCATATTCGTATGCTTGAGAACATAAAAATTACAGCTCCGTGTCCCGCGATCATCCGTTCCCAGTTGTGCCAGAATACCAGTCCGCACAGTATCAGCCAGCCTCTTTGATGCCACTGTACCTTTTACATAATAATACGTCGATGTTCCTTTTGCTTCCCCGCTTGAAAAAGAATCCATATGAATGCATACGAAAACATCTGATTTGCTGTTATTTGCTACATCGCACCGTGCCTGCAGCTCTTCAATATCATTTGCCGCTGTATGCTTCGATGATACTTCCGTATCCGTGGTCCGTGTCATGAACACCTTTGCTCCGGCAGCTTCAAGTATACGCTGCAGCTCTTTTGAAATCCGTAATGTTATACTCTTTTCCGTGACTCCTGTTGGCCCGATTGCACCGGAGTCTTCTCCACCATGCCCTGGATCAATCGTAATCTTCTTACCAGAAAGTCCCGGTGTATAGACCGGTTCTTCGCCTAATGTACCCATATCCGCTTCTTCTTCCGGTATAGATGATGCTGCCGTTGCAGGCTCAGTTGCTGCTGGTTCTTGTACTGGAAGCTTTATCTTTGCACCAGATGAACCTTTCTCCAAGTTGCCAAAATCCAGAACAACACGATATGGTGATGCCCCCCCTGTTAAGGAAAAGACATCATAATTATTTTTACCAACACTCGTCTCGACAACAATGCGCACAGTATTCTTATCAAACTGTCCAACTCGTATTTTCTTCGCAAAACGACTGTCTATATCTGTAGCACGTGCAACATTTGGACTGAGCCATGCTTCGGAAAGGTTAACGACAACGCGCGTCGGATTAGACAACACAATTGTCTCATAGCCAACTTCACCTGTCGTATCCACAACAATGCGCACTTTATCGCCATTTACATGTACCCGTATGCCCTTGACCTCAGCCTTACCCGCCACAGAATTATCTAAACTTGCAGCCTCCGCCATTGTCGGAGACAAAAACATGCTCCATATCATAAAGAAACATATGAAAAAACGAATCATACGACCCCTCCAAATCTGTGACCTGATAACTATTCTTCGTCTATTATCCTCTGTATACGAGCAAAATGCAAGTCCCAAGTCTCACCAGCCCATACTTACAGCATATTTTGCAAAAATGATTTTGTCCGTTCTTCTTTTGGTGCACTAAAAATTTTTTCTGGGGTACCCTGTTCTACAATATTTCCATCAGCCATAAAAATAACATGATGCGCTGCTTCACGGGCAAATGCCATTTCATGTGTAACGACAATCATCGTCATATGCTCCTCCGCCAGCTGCCGCATAGTTTTCAGTACGTCTCCCGTAAGCTCTGGATCAAGTGCTGAGGTTGGCTCATCAAAAAGCATGATATCCGGATTCATTGCCAGTGCCCGGGCAATTGCTACTCGCTGCTGCTGTCCACCTGAAAGACGTGCCGGATAGGCATTGCGTTTGTCATAAAGACCAACCTTGCGCAGAAGCTCCTCCGCCACAGGAATAATCTCATTCACCGCTACGTGCTTAACATGTACAGGCGCTTCAATAAGATTCTCCAAAACCGTCATATGCGGAAAAAGATTGAACTGCTGAAATACCATCCCCATCTTGCTAAGTATTCCCCGTGATAAGGCCGCGTCTGCATAGGCAGCGCTGCCTGCACTATTTTCTACAACAAGAAAGTCTCCTTCAACCTCTATAGATCCGCCGTCAATACTTTCAAGACGATTCAGACAGCGCAGCAGTGTCGACTTTCCCGATCCACTTGGCCCGATAATTGCAAGGACCTCACCCCGATTTACCTCAACGTCAATTCCTTTTAAAACCTCTAATGCACCAAACTTTTTATAGATCTGATGCATACGAATCATAACACTATTCTCATTCGTCGTATTTTGCATAGTGAGCCTCCAGTTTCTTAAATATCCATGTCAGCACAAACGTCATCGCCAGATAAAATACACCTGCAACAACAAATGGTGTCATATCAAACTCACGCTGCACGATTGTTCGTGCAGCGCGCAATAGATCATTCATTGCCAAAATATAAACAAGTGATGTGTCTTTTACAAGATTAATGGTTTCATTGCTGATTGGCGGCAATACGCGGCGTACCATTTGTGGGATAATAATTCGGCGCATCGTCTGCATATAAGTCATTCCCAGAGTTTTTGCGGCCTCATATTGGCCTCTTTCAATTGACTGAATACCTGCTCGAAAAATCTCAGCAAAATATGCCGCATAGTTCAGCGTAAATGCCAAAAGTGCAGCAACGATATCCGGCAGCATGATGCCAACCATTGGCAGTGCAAAATATACAAATAAAAGCTGCAGCATGAGCGGTGTGCCACGCATAAGCCAAATATAAACCTCTACAAAAAAGCTTAACGGCCGCAACTTTGATAGTCGGCCAAGTGATGCCAAAAGCCCCAGCGGTAATGCCATAACAAGTGTGATAAAAAAAATCTGCAGTGTAATCTGGCTGCCATCGAGCATCAGCATAACCGTTCCCATAAGTTTTTCCATTTATTTCTCTCCTTCTTTAACGCAAAAAAGCAGCAAAGCATTAATAGGAACAGTTTACAGCAAAAAACAAAAAAAAGCAAAAAGGCAGCAGTGAAATTACTTTTCTGCTGCATCTGCATCATATTTTTTCTTTGCCTGCTCAAATGCGCCCGCCCATTCATCGAGGAACTTTTTTACGGACTTCTGCCCTGTCATAACCGCCTGGATTCCCGGACTACCCGAATCAAGAATCGAACGATAATTCGGCAGATACATCGGTGGTTCATAGAACTTCAGTTTCGGACTTGAAAGAATCTCTGCTGCAAGCTGCATATGCGGCAGCTCCTGCACCCAGGATTCCTTGAGAGATTCTTTATTAGTTGGAATCTGCCCAATGCTCTTGTTCCAATAGCTTTGACTGCTCTGTGAACAAAGAAAACTTATAAAACGCCAGGATTCTTCTGGATGATGTGTCATCTTAAAGATTCCGTAACCATCGACATTATTTGCCTCCTGCATAATCGATCCGTCCTGTGCCCGCGGGAGAATCAGTGCTTCATATTGTCCGGGCAGCATAAACTTTTTATGTGATGCATAAGAACCAATATTATGTTGAACCATGGCAACAGACCCCGTATCAAAAGCGGCAATCATTTCCTGATAACCATTCGTGATATCACTTGTAGATGTATACTTGCGATAGAGCCCCAAATATTTCTTTACAAACTCAACATGCTTTGGATCATTGATCCGACATCTGCCATCCGCCGTAAAAAAATCCTTATAGCCCGAGTACGCAAACATCATACGCAAAAGCTGCATACCCGCTCCATCGCCACCGCGAATCGTAAAACCATAACGTCCTTTTTCCCTATCCGTCATGCGTTCTACGTCCGCAAAAAACTCATCCCATTCTTTTGGCGGCTTAAGTTCTGCCTGATCGAACCAATCCTTACGATACCAGAGAATCTCCAGACTCATGGTGTTTGGCAGCTGATAAAGTTTTCCATCCTTTGCCAATGCACGATTCGCATCAATTACAGTCGAAAGAATCTCATCTTTCTCTTCCCATTTATTAAAATAAGGATCCAACTTCAAAAGTACATTTTTATCATAAAATTCTGCAATCCAGCTGCTCTGTACACCACATACATCCGGAAGCTCATTTGTCGCGATTGCCGTATTGATCTTCAACTTTGCCACCTTCTTTGGCATACCGACATACTCAACATGAATATCCGGATTTTCACTCTCAAACTTTTGAATAAGCACCTTATAATATCGTGTCCTGTCAGCGGCGGCATTTTCATCCCAAAATACAATATTTACTTTTTTCGGTGCTGCAGCCGTCTCTATAACTTCCGCTTCCTTTCCACAACCAGAGAACAGCATACAGAGTCCCAGAAGACTGATAAGAATTCCCTTCCTGATTTTTTCCATCCGCATTGTAGCTGTCACTCCGACTTCAATTTTTATTTTTGAATTCTACAGGGGAAACTCCTGCATATTTCTTAAAACAAGCACTAAAATACTCTGGACTACTATAACCAATTTTTTCTGCAATTTCATAGGTCTTCATATTTTGACAACGCAGCATTTCCTTTGCCTTTTTCATACGAACCTGAAGCAAAAATCCTGTAAACGTGATATTTTTTTTCTTTTTAAATAAAACACTAAGATAAATCGGATTCATATGAACGTATTCCCCAATGTCCTGCAAAGAAAGGCCATGTTCCGCATAGTGCTCTTCTATATAGGAAGTTACTTCTTCAATGAGCTCACTCCGGCCGCTTTCATTTTCTTCCACCATGAACTGTCCCAACGAATCAACAATCGTTTTTAGAAGTGCAATGATTTCATGAATCGTCGGCATCTGGTTAATCCTGCTATAGTAAACCGGCTTCTTTTCCTCCCAGACAGTTCCCCACTCTTTTGCCCAGGTATCCGCTCCCTTGAAAAGCGCCAACAGTAAATCAACTGCCATAAGGCGCACCTGTGGCAGTGATGGGCGTTTTGTCTGCAAGCTATACTCAATATCAGAAAGGCACTGCAACGCATCATCAACAAGCCCCAGGCGAACTTTATCGACAAGATCATCATCGGCTACTTCAATCTTTGACTTACGCACTTCATTCACAAGAAAATCAATATCTGCAACGGAAATTACTTTATCCTTTCCCATAACATGACGAAAGTTCAGCACGTAACGAGCTTCGGCATAGGAGGAATGGATTCCATAGAGTCCATGCCAAATCCCACCCAAAGCGAGAGTCAGTGTTCTGTTAAATTTATCCCTGATTGTTACCCTTATTTTTTCTGCAAGTGCCAGCGATTTTTCTTTCACGAGTGCCGTATCCTCATCACTGCTGTAAACAGCAACGAGTTCATCCCCCTCCATTGCGAATATACCACCATCTGCTTCCGTATAGAGAACTTCTTCGCAAACCCTGCCCACACAGATTTTCATGTATTCCCTTGTCGCCGGATCCGTATTTTCATAATACCCATCAAGTTTAATAAGCAAAACAACAAAATTATTTCCCTGTAAACAAAGATCAAGTGTTTGTGCCTCCCGCCGCAGTCCTTCCTCTGTTTCCTGACACTGAAGAATTTTTCGTAAAAGCACCTGACGAAGAAAAGGCCTTGCTTCATTGATTTTTTGCTTTTCTCCATGAGCAGTGTCCCATTCTTTGGCTGCCTTTTTGACTTTTTCCAGTAAAACACTGCGATCCACTGGCTTTAGTAAGTAATCAACAACACCAATTTTGACGGCTTGCTGTGCATAATTAAAATCCTCATACCCTGTCAAAAAAATGAACTTTATCGCCGGATAACCTTTTTTTGCCTGCTCTGCCAGCTTAAGACCATCCATAAACGGCATTCTTATATCTGAAATAACAATCTGCGGCTCCTGTTCTTTGATAAGTTCTAACGCCCGCTCGCCATCACCAGCTTCACCTACAAGCTGAAAACCATTTTTTCCCCACGGAATCGTTGTAACAAGACCTCTACGAATAATACGATCATCATCAACAATTAGTACTTTATGCAAATCAATCACCTTCCAGTATTCTGCAGGGGATCGTCACCTTGATACTCGTTCCCATATGCAGCTCACTCTGAATTTCCAGCCCGGCTTCCATTCCATAATGAAGCCGCAGCCGCTCAAATACACTGTATACACCAAATCCTACTTTTTTAGGTGTCAAACGGGTCTCAGCAAGCCCTTTTCTAAGCTCCTGTAATCTTTCCTCCGACATACCCACACCATCATCTTTTACTTCAAAATAAAGGATACCTTCCTTCTTGCAGCCTGTTACAAGAATTGTCCCTTTGCCGCGTTTTTCCTTCACCCCATGATAAATTGCGTTTTCTACAAGTGGCTGCAGTGTAAGCTTTATAATACTATACGATAAAATTTCCGGCTCCATTTTGATTTCATACGAAAACTTATCACCATAGCGCATCTCTTGAATAAACAAATAACTTCGAACATGTGAAACCTCTTCCTCAACCCGAATAATCTCATTGCCACAGCTGAGACCAACGCGAAAAAAATTCGCCAGCTCTGTAATCATGTTACTTGCCTCATCGTTCATTCCCATATCACAAAGTCCCTTGATTGAATACAATGTATTATAAAGAAAATGCGGATGAATCTGCATCTGAATAACCGACAATTCCAAATGACGCTTCGTATTCTGATCCTTATTAATCTGCACCATGAGATTTCTGATATGCACCATAAGATCCTCAACACCCTGATCAAGCAGCTCAACTTCATTCAGCGGCTGACCTGATACAGGCCCCATTTTGGCTCCGCGAATCTCCTTCATTCGATTGACAAGACCTGAAATTGGCCGCGTAATATAATTTACAAGCCAGTTTGTCAAAAATACAGCGATAATCATGAGAAGAATAATAACCCCCAGTGTTGTATATTTTATATACTCTACCTTATCCAGAATTGACTCCCGCGTAAAGACCGCTGCCAGTTTCCATTTATTTGTTGGTAATGTATCATAAATAACAATAAGTTTCTTCCCCTGCTTATTATCAAACTCAATACGGCCTTCCTTTTCTGTTGTCTCTTGTAGAAGTTTAGCCGTCTTTGCATCCACCATAAACTCATCTTTAATATCCCGAAAAGTACTTACGCCCTCCGGGCTCACGAGCATCAAATAGCCATTATCATCAACGAGTGAACGGCCAAATACTTTTTCAAAAAAATCATACCGCAGTCGGAACAAAATGATTCCATTTTTTTGTGCCTGTTTACGACCAAACAACTTGAATACATCAATGACTTGATCCGATTCCGCATTTTCCCGGATACGTTTTGGCAGAAAGTTCTGCCAATAAACATCATTAAGACTATCATTATAAGCATTTCGATAGTGATTATACGTAAAACCAAGCATCGTATGATCATAATCACCACGAAAAAAAACAAATTTTCCATTATTAAAATTAATATAAACTGAGTCAACAATCGTACTGTTAAATAAACGTACCGTATCAACATGCGCCTGTATCTTCAAATAATCTTCTGGCTCAATATCTCTGGCCCTTTCATTAAGGATCTTCAGTATATCCGGATCATTTGATAAAGCAACCATCTGCTCAAGCACACCACTAAAACAATTATCTGTATAAATAGTTGTCTGATACACCACGTTTTTAATATCATTATAGACACTTTCTTCAATTTGCCTGACTGCTAAAACGTAAGAAACCGTTCCCGTAATAAAAATAAAGAATATAATAACAGGTGTATAAAAAGTCAAAACTGTAGACTTAAATGAATATAAAAAATGTCGGACAAAAAAATCAGCGAGTCGTACCCGCCATAATTTAAGCCATGCAATCACGTCTTTATCACCTCAGTTTCCGGCATTTGCTTGTAAGTGTTTACATTATATATAATATTTATTCTATCATATTTTATCGTATTTATACATACTTTCTTTTATAAAAAAAGAGTATCACCTAACGTGACACTCTAATTTCCTGGACTATCTATTGTTTACTTTTTTATGATATCCTTACCAAACCATTTTTCTGAAATCTTGCCCGCCGTACCATCTTTAATCATTTCATCCATGACCTGCTGCACTTCATCACGAAGCTTCTGATCATCCTTACGGAATGCAATCCCAAAGGTACTTACCGGACCAATAACAGCATCTGTTGCCGCAAGCTTATCCGGGTGCTTGCTCATATAGTAACGCCCCGTAATTTCATCTGCAACAATTGCATCAAGACGACCATTTTCAAGATCCATAAACGCTGAGATATAGTCGGAATACTTCTTGACTGCCTTAACGTTTGCCTTGAATTCCGCATTACCATCAATATATTCTTCTGCCGTACCACCACTCTGCGTACCAACGGTCTTCCCCTTCAAATCTTCTTCTGTCTTAATAGGCGACCCTGTCGCTACAAAGATGATTTGGCGATTATCCATGTATGGGTTACTAAAAAGCATATTTTCTTTACGTTTTTCTGTAATGTCAAGACCATTCCAAAGAATATCGACACGACCGCTTTTGAGCTCCGCTTCTTTACTCGACCAGTCAATCCCCTTAAATTCTACTTCCCGCCCCAATCGTTTCGATGCTTCTTTTGCAAGATCGACATCAAACCCGACAATTTCATTATTTTCATCTTTAAAGCCCATAGGTGGATAATTATCATCCAGACCAATAATAATTTTCTTTGCTGTATTATCATTTTCTTTTTTTGCCGTATCACCGCCGCAGCCCCCAAGAACGGCTACCACCATTACCAGTAAGGTACATAATGCCATAACTTTTTTCATGAAAGGTTCCTCCAAACAATATTTTCTGTAGTCTGCTTATGATTATACTTTAGTTTGCTAAAATATAAAACCTTTAAAATATTATATTTGTAATGTATTAGCACGATTCATCTTTCATTTTCACTTACAAACGCTATTTTTCATGGATCTATATATTTTTCTTAAAAATCTTTCTTATCTTTTTTTCTGCTATTATAACGCAATAGTATCTGAGTAAATAGTCCGTATTTTTGTCTGGTGGTAGGATATTTTCTTTCTATATAGAATTTAAGTAGTAAATACAATTAATAGAAGGAGGGGTTTCTTTTGAGAGAGATTCCATTAGGGGAATTAAAAGCGGGAATGACACTTGCGCGCACAATTCTCAATAAAAACATGATCGTCATTTTATCTGAAAATACATTTTTGACGAAAGCCCACATTACACGTCTTGAATTTCTTGACATACCAAGTGCATTTGTCAAAGATGAATATGAGCTCAGTGCAAGCTATCAGGGTATTGAGGCCATGCTTAGTCGCAGTAATTCATTTGTTGTTGAATACAAGGACGTTCTCCGTACAGCTAGGGAAATTTTCGATGCTGCTGCGATCGAAGGCGGATTGCCTACGGAAAAAGCAAACACTATGGTGACACATTCAATCCTGCCATTAATCCGGCATAGTGGTATATTGGATTATCTCTATGACCTGAATCATTTGGCCAACGATGTTTATAATCATTCTTTGCGTGTTTCCATTCTTTCTGGTGTCGTTGCGAAATGGATGCATTATGATGAAGCTAAGGTGCAGGATATTATTCTTGCAGGCTTTTTACATGATATCGGAAAAACAAGATTTACACCCCGCCTTCTGGAAAAGCTGCCACAAAATCTCAAAGGAAACGACCTTGATGCATACATGCAGCATACGACGGATGGACATCACATTCTCAGTCAAAAAAACGAGCTTTCTGATGGTATCAAATTGGCCGCTTTGCAGCATCATGAATGTATGGATGGTAGTGGTTTCCCTTTTAACAGCGAAGGCAAAGATATCCATTTATATGCTCGCATCATAGCTGTAGCTGACATCTATGATAATATCACGACCGAACGTGAAGGGCTTCTTAAAGAAACGCCTTTTACAGCAATTGCGCAAATCAGCCGGGACATGTTTTCAAAACTTGATCCAACGGTATGTGTGCCATTCCTGACGAATATTCAGGAAATATTTGTTGGCTCAGCCGTTGTCTTAAGTGATGGCCACCGCGGACGCATCATTCAGTACCCACATGATTTTTCTGCATTACCGCTTATTGAAATCGATAAAGATCATATTATTGATCTTAACAAAAAAAAGGATCTTCGTATCACCGAATATAATCCAAAATAACATGCGATTTTCATGTTATTTTAATAATCATAATGTATACTAATAATAGATCTAATATATCAAAATTAAATAGGAGGATTTTTATGAAAAAAACTTTACTTGCGCTTACTCTTCTGACTGCACTTAGCGCATCCACTGTATTTGCTGCACCAGTCAACGACCTTGCAAAAAACGAAACAGCGATCGGTGCTGGTACGAACGAGTCCTATATTGAACACAAATTCACTAAGGACGTAACTGTTGGCTATCAATATTCAGACCGTGATGAATACGGACACATGAATGATATTTATGGCCAATATGAAATTGTCAATAACGTCCGTGCTGTTGTTGGCTATCGCAATCATCTTCCAGGAAACAGTAATAATCTTTATGGCGGCATTGCCGTATCCACACCGCGCGTTATGGGTGCAGAAGCTTATGCATCTTATGTAACTGGTGCTGATTTCAATGAAGCACAGGTTGGTATCAACTATGGCCTTGTTGCTAATGTTGACCTTAATCTAAACTATCATAACTTTGGCCCGGATCACGGCAAGCGTGAAAACGGTATTGGTGTAGGTGCCACGGTTAAATTCTAAAAAAACGAAGCAAAAAAGCAACCATAACGGTTGCTTTTTTTGCTTCGTTTTTTATCTTATCTGCTATTTTACAAATTTTTGTCAATATTTTAAAGTACATGATGATACAAATTGGAACCTTCTTTTTTTATCAAATTTGTAAACGGCAAAAACATGCAGCTGATAAAACACTGCATGCCAAGAAAATATTCTATGATTTTTATATTTCATTCATATCTGAGTGCCTCAATTGGATCAAGTAATGCAGCTTTTCTTGCCGGATAAATCCCAAAGAAAAGACCTATACCAACAGAAAAGAAAAACGATAAAAATATGGGTGCAGCTGTAATAACGGTAGCAAAGTTACCAAACTTCGCAATTGCCATTGATACCAAACAGCCAAAGATAATCCCAATCACTCCTCCAATAACGCCAATAACGATAGACTCAATAAGAAACTGTATCATGATATCCCGAAACGTCGCTCCAAGCGCTTTACGGATACCAATTTCACGCGTACGTTCTGTTACAGATACCATCATGATATTCATAATGCCAATACCACCAACGACAAGCGATATTGCAGCAACGCTGGCAAGAAGCAACGTAATCATCGTCGTCGTTTCTGTCATTGTTTGCATGAGACTGGTCAGATTTCGAACCGTAAAGTCGTCCTCTTCGTTCCCGACAATACGATGCCGCTGCCGCAAGAGTATCTCAACCTGACTTTGTACCTGATCCATCTTGTCAGTAGTAGATACCTGGATGTTAATCGACTTCACATAAGTAATACCCATAAGACGTTCCTGTGCTGTTGTAAGTGGTATAATCACCACATCATCCTGATCCTGCCCAACCGAAGATTGTCCCTTGCTTTCAATAACACCAATAACTTTATATGGCGCGTTGTTCACACGAATATTCTGCCCAACCGGATTTGAAGTGCCAAAAAGATTTGCTGCAACTGTCGTACCAATAACAGCAACACGATTGCGCGAATTCATATCTGTCATCGTAATAAATGAACCAGTACCAATCGTAAGTGAACGAATTGCCATAAAAGCTGGTGTTACACCCTGTACGGTCGAATTCCAGTTCTGATTGCCATTAACAATCTGATAGGAACCACTCACCGCCGGCGATACATAGTCAATATTCTTTATCCTGTTCTTAATTGCTTCGGCATCCTCATACTTGAGCTTTACATTTGAACCAGCCGCACCACGCAGACCACCTGAGGAGGATGACCCCGGAGAAACAATGAGCATATTACTGCCGAGACTGGCAATGGATGTTTGAATCTGCTGACGTATCCCCATACCGACAGATACCATCGCAATAACAGCCCCCACACCAATAATAATCCCAAGCATCGTAAGAATCGAACGCAGCTTATTTGCAAACAACGCTGTAAATGCAATACGCACACTTTCCTTAAACAACATCCATAACAACCCCTTTACCTTCATCGCGTGTAATCTTACCATCACGAAGAAGAAGCTGCCTATTTGCATAAGTTGCAACTTCCGGCTCATGCGTAACAAGTATGATGGTCTTGCCTTCTTCATGTAACTTGGAAAAGATACTCATAATTTCAGTACTTGATTTTGTATCAAGATTGCCAGTTGGTTCATCCGCCATAATGATGCGCGGATCATTCACAAGTGCACGAGCGATTGCCACACGCTGGCGCTGCCCACCAGAAAGTTCATTTGGCTGATGATCCTTGCGGGGACCAAGTCCAACTGCATCAAGAAAGTAGGCTGCTTTTTCCATGCGTTCTTTTTTACCAACACCTGCATAGACAAGCGGCAATGCAACATTTTCCCAAGCACTTATACGAGAAAGCAGATTAAAGTTTTGGAATACAAACCCGATTTTCTTGTTTCTTGTAATTGCAAGGGCATCATCTCCAAGTTGAGCGACCTCTTCACCATCAAGCTTATAGGACCCCACCGTTGGCCGATCAAGACAGCCAAGTATATTCATAAGAGTAGATTTACCCGATCCGGATGGCCCCATAAGTGCTGTAAACTCACCTTTCCTAATATGGAGATCAATCCCATTAAGAGCAGCAACTTCCTGATCACCGATTTGATAAAGTTTTTTTATACCAGAAAGAAGAATTGTCATATTCTTATCCCTCCTTTCTTTACTTTTACATTGGTGGTCCCTGATTTTTGCTGCTGCTCGACGATTTTTTTGAGCTTGATGCCGTATAGGTCATTGATATTTTATCGCCCTCTTCCACTCCATCTATAATTTCTACATAGTCATCACTATAGATTCCTGTCGTGACATTACGATTTTCCATCGTGCCATCACTGTTCACAAGAACAACATAAGAGCCTCCATTATTTGTTTTGAGTGCAGATATCGGCACCGCAAGTACATTTGCTTTTTCTGCTGTATTTATTTCTACACGTGCCGTCATCGCTGGTTTTAGTAGACTTTCCGGGTCATCAACATCAAGTGTTACATAATAGTAGATAACACTTGCCGATGACGAAGAGGCCGTAGTCGATGTTGTTGACGAATTCGTATCCCACGTATTGCTTACATCAGTCTGCGAAATCTTCGATACCGTTGCTTTAAAAGACTTACCGGTATAGGCATCAACTGTAAAGGTCGCATTCTGACCAATCTTGATCTTGCCGATATCCGTTTCATCTATCTTGGCCATAATCTGTTTCTTCGAGAGATCCGCAATAAGCATGATAACCGTCGGACTGTTTGTTCCCTGTACTGCCATAGTCCCGGGTGTCTTTGGTTCACCAACAACATAACCATCCATCGGTGCTACAATTATAGTTTCACTGAGATCCGATTTCGTACCTTCCAGACTGCTCAATGCCGTCTGATAGTTGTACTCCGCGTCTTCGAGCTCTTCCTTTGATTTTGCTCCAATCGAATATAGATACGAGGTACGATCATATTTTGCCTTCGTATTCGTCACCGTATACTGTGCCTGATCTTCTTTTGTCTGGAGCTCTGTACCATCCAGCGTTGCTACCGTCTGACCAGCTGTTACAGTATCATTTTCCTTAACAAGTACAGTCTTAATCCGTGCCGTGATCTTAGAACTAACTTCAACAGAATCTACTGGCCGTACGGTACCCGTAGCAGATACCATTGATTTCAGATTTATGCGTCCGACCTCAACGGTTTCAATGGCTGCAGCATTTTTTGCTGCTTGTTGATTGGTATAGTATTTGTAGCCGCCAAAGGCAACACCGACAATGACAACAACCGCAACTGCCACTTTTATTTTCCCACTGATTTTCATTATTCCACCCCATTATTTTCTGAATTTTCCACCGCCTTGTCAGCTGCTCTGTACAAAAACAGCTGAATTCTTACTGTTTGACAGCATCAATTCCCATGGTATTTTCTACAGTTGCCTTATAACGTGCATAATCATATTGTGCACTAATATAATTAAGCCTAGCCGTGGAAAGTGCCAGCTGCGCATCAATTATATCAAGCATAAGTCCTTCACCAGCTCTGTACTTTTCATTGGCAATATAATAGTCTTCCTCTGCTTGTTTTATTGCATCCTGCGTCGAAACAAAACGCTTTTCCGCTTCCTTCATATTCAGATATGCTGTACGAACATCAAGATTGACTGTTTCCTGATCATTCTCCAAAGTGAGATGCGCAACATCAACTGCTGTTTCCGCCGCATTTACTGTTGCCTTTGTTACAGAACTATCAAAAATATTCCAGTCCGCACTTACACCAGCCGTATAGGCATGATTATCATGTGTTGGTACCAGCTGTTTATCCCAGCTGGCACTTAATGACAGACTTACCGTGGGCAAATATCCCGCCTTTGCTGCTTTTACCAATTTTTCACTCTTATCGATGTCCAGAAGATCTGCCTGCAAATCCTTACGGTTCTGCATTGCATAATCCAGACAGGACTGCATATCCTGTTCAAAAGCAGCATAATAGAAATCATTCGTAAGCGTAAGCGGCTCATCCGGATTCATCCGAATGAGATTTTTTAGTGTACTTACATTGATATCATATGCATTTTGTGCCTTAATCAGCGTCTGACGTGCATTTGATAATGCAACCGACGAGCGCAGCACCTCCACTTTGGCCTTACTCCCAGCCGAATATAATTGCTCCACATTGGTGAGATGAGCCTGATAATTATCGACAGACTCCTGATCAACTGCAATCGTCTTCTGTGCTTCAAGAATATCATAATAAGCTTTGATAACACTCAGTTTAATATTTTCATTCTTGCGTAATGTCGTGAGCTTTGCTATATGCAGCGCATCATCATAACTGTCAATATTAGCTTGATTCTTCCCACCTGTATAAATAGGAAGTGATGCTGAAATACTGTTGCTGTTCAAATCTGTCCGACCTTTTTCATTGACATCACTTTCTGAAAAACTTGTCCCTGCCGATACCGAAAAACCATTTTTTCCCTTAGCTGCATCAAGATTCGCCTTTGCTGTATCTTCACCTTTCTCTGTTATCTTAATCGAAGTATTTTGTTCCAGCGCCATATTCACTGCATCGTCTAGCGATAAAGACGCACATGCTCCGATTGGTACATGCCAGAGAAAAACACTTGCCGCTAGCAATATTACCCCTTTAAACGACCCCTTTTTCATACTTTCTACATCCTTTCAAGCCTGCAAAATTCATACTCTTTCATTCTACCACAGAAACCCTCGCTTTTTCTTTCTAACTGTGCCAACGTAAAAAATAATACCAAATAAACAATAAAAAACATAGTCATCACAATAAAAACCGTAACCCCAAGACCAACAGTAAAATGAGCAGATTGAATAAAAAGCAAAGGATAAAACCTGCTGCAAAGAATCGGATAACTGATCGCTCAAAAAAGGCTGGTCATAATTAGAATATTTCCACAAAATCTGCTGAATCCTCAAACGAAATACGCTCTTATAAAACCAGCAAAGATATAAAGTCTGTGCCTTCTTTTGATCATAATATAAGATAACCTTTATAATTCTATTATAAAAAGATTAAAATCTGATTAGAAAAGAAGTTCTTGCCATAAAAAGGTTTTTCACAAAAAAGTCACGAATTTAATAGTATCCGTATTATTCTAGGACGAGAGGAAGTTTTTATCGCATGCTCGACAAGGCACTTTCTATTTTAAACAAATATTATGGCTACGAGACATTTCGTCCCGGTCAGGAAAAAATCATTAAAAGCCTTCTTTCCGGTCGTGACACTGTTGCAATTATGCCAACAGGTGCCGGTAAATCCATTTGCTTTCAAATTCCAGCAATGCTGCTTCCCGGCCTTACACTTGTCATTTCACCACTCATCTCACTTATGAAGGATCAGGTTGATGCGCTTGGCGAACAAGGGGTTCCCGCCACATATATTAATAGTTCATTGAAGGCTAGTGAAACAAACAATCGTCTTAATTCCATAGCGGCTGGTCGCTACAAACTTATTTATATTGCGCCGGAACGCTTGCAGACGGACTTCTTTCAATCCATTTTAGCCCATACGACAATTTCCATGATTGCTATTGATGAAGCTCACTGTCTTTCACAGTGGGGGCACGATTTTCGACCAAGTTATCGCCAAATCGCGCCTTTCATTGCTGAATTGCCACAACGCCCGCTCATCAGTGCTTTTACAGCAACAGCAACACCAGCCGTCAAGGATGATGTCATCAAGCTCCTACACCTGAAGCATCCTGAAGTACACATTAGCGGCTTTGATCGGCCCAATCTTTATTTTAGTGTGTTACGTGGCGAAGACAAAAAAAAATATATTGTAAACTACATTACGAAGCATGCAAGTGAATCTGGTATTATCTATGCCGCTACACGTAAAGATGTTGATATGCTCTATGAACTGCTTCTAAAGAAAAAAATCTCAGTTGGCCGTTATCACGCCGGTCTTTCCGATAAAGACCGCACGCAGTTCCAAGAAGATTTTCTCTATGATAACATTCAGGTCATCATCGCTACAAATGCTTTTGGTATGGGCATCGACAAATCCAATGTACGCTATGTTATTCACTACAATATGCCAAAAAACATTGAGTCCTATTATCAGGAGGCAGGTCGTGCCGGCCGTGATGGTGAACCTGGGGAATGTATTCTTCTCTTTGGACCACAGGACACAATGACACAAAAATTTCTCATCGACGTTTCGACTGAAAACGAAGAACGCAAATCACATGAATTTGGGCGTCTCCAGAAAATGGTCGACTACTGCCATACCCCGACCTGTCTTCGCCAGTTCATCATTTCCTACTTTGGTGAAACGACGTTTCCTGATAACTGCAGCAATTGCAGCAACTGCCGCGGCGAATCAGAGCTTGTTGATATCACTATTGATGCGCAAAAAATCTTTTCATGCATTTACCGTATGCATGAACGTTATGGCACAACTATGGTCGCACAAGTACTGCGTGGCTCTAAAGATAAAAATGTCCTTCGTTTTCATTTTGATGAACTCTCAACCTATGGTCTCTTTAAAGACCGTGGCATTGGTGATATCAAACTCCTCATTCAGCGGCTTACCGCCACACAATATATCAATCTAACCGAAAGTGAGTATCCTGTTCTGCAGCTTACATCAGCGGCCTATGAAGTTATGCGTGGAACCCGTACTGTGCTTCAGCAGGTACAAAAGGAGCGCAAAGCCACGGTCAGTTCCACTATTTTCGATCAGCTGCGTGCATTACGCAAAAAGCTCGCTATACGTGACAACGTTCCACCCTATATGGTTTTTTCTGATGCTACATTGCAAGACATGTGTGTTCGTTTACCACATGTACTTGAAGAAATGCGCAACGTCAAAGGTGTCGGTGACATGAAACTCCAAAAATATGGGCAGACCTTTCTCGACTGCCTAAATAATGAAGAATAACTTTTTTATCGTAATGGAAATTGCACTACAAAAAGGCTCAACAGACGATTTATATCCACACATCGTTTATTGAGCCTTTTTCTTATTACTTTCTATTCTTCCAACAGCATATTCTCATCACCTTGCGCCGCCTGTACAATTTTGAAATAATCTTCAATCAGATTATTCCAGTGTTGATCGTAGACATTTTCTTCATCTATATAATTTTGGTATTCCGCCAAGGCCAGCGTCATAAGACTATCCGCAATAATGCGATCATCAGCAACACCCATTTCTTCATAGCCGGATCGCAAAGTTTCAACCACTTCCGTCAACCGCTGCAATGTCATCTGCTTAATGATTTGATGCATTGCATCGCAATACTCTACTGTATCTTTTTTATAAGTATCTCGCGCAGCTTTTACATTATCG
>Ga0172378_10001344_pt1 | contig 22663 bp, 16 predicted proteins | sample GrowelOW332metaG_FD_119755 | JGI IMG/M metagenome (GOLD analysis project Ga0172378, IMG submission 119755) | Groundwater microbial communities from an aquifer near a municipal landfill in Southern Ontario, Canada - Pumphouse #3_1 metaG | ecosystem: Environmental > Aquatic > Deep subsurface >... | reverse complement strand
CCAAGCGGCTTTTACAAGACTACGCTTGTTTCAAACAAGGACTTGCAAATACCAAATGCAGATTATGTTTGGGAAGGCTATTCAACAAGCGCCTCTAGCGGAATAGTTGATTTTGGAGCTGTTGTTCTTTCACCAGAACAGTCGTTGCCACAAAGGGCAAAGCTTTTTGAGTCTTCAATTCAAACAGATGTTGTTCAAAAAATTCTTTCTGATGAAAATATTTTTCCAAAAGAAATGCTCACTGGTCTTTACAACACTTTAAAAGACGACCGCCTGTATGAGTCAGAGACTGCAAAAAAACTTCTTACAACATTGCGCTTTTTCTGGATTGTTGATGATGTTGATTATTACTACTCATACAATGATGAATTAAGCAAAGTTACTTGGAATGAAATGTCTAGTTTCTTAACAAAATATGTTTATGGAAAACATCCTCTTGTGACAGTGCTTGTTAACCCTCAGGTCTATGAAGCACAGAAGCAGGTCTTTGCAGATGAAGGCTTTGTTGAAATTACAGCGGACGACGCTTTCTGGTGGAATAAAAAAACTGAATCTACAGAAGGAGAATCAAAATGAATCAAGTAAAGAAAATTATTTCTATATTTTTAGCGGCAGTTATTTCATTAAGCGTATTTGCAAAGTCTTCAGAAATAAAAACAGCCAAACTTAAAAACAATATTCCTGTCTATATAAAAAACAACGACAGCAATCAAATTGTCTCGGTCTACATTGTTGTAAAAGGTGGAGTCGCGCTTTTAACTCCAGACAAATCTGGTTTGGAAAATGCTCTTTTTTCAATGATGGCTCGTGGCTCTAAAAAATATTCTTATGAAAAGATCCAAACATTGGAATACAACACTGAATCATCAATAACTGCAAGCGCAATAAAAGAAGGCAGTGTACTTGGCTTGACTTGCATAGATTATTACCTAGACCAAATGCTTCCTGTTTTAGTTGACGGTTTTTTAAATCCAGTTTTTGGACAGAATGAATACAACTCATTGATGACAGAATACGCTCAACAGCTGCAGTCAATTCAAAACGACCCTTACAGCCTTATGCAGTATACAATTGGTCGAACTGTATTCAACGGTACACCTTATGAAACAAGCGAAGGTGTTACTGCGGAATCTTATAACAACATCACTATAGAAAATATGAAGGAGCTTCATTCTTCAATAATTGACACAAACAGAATTTCTATAGTTGCAGTTGGAAATTTCAATGAAAAAGATTTTATAAAAAAGTTAAATAGTTTTCTTGGCTCAATAACTCAGAACAGAAGCATATTTAAAATGCCAAAAGTTGAACCTGTGAAAATTTCAGGCTCTCCTGTTGTGCTGTCCCATCCATCTTCTGAAGGCACTGGCTTTTACGCTGAAGTGTTTTCCGCACCATCTGTTACAAGCAAAGATTATATTTCTGCTTCAGTTTGCGCAAAAATTTACAATGAGCTTTTGTTTAACATTGTTCGTGAAAAATATGGCGCGTGTTATTCACCAGGAACATCGCTTACAAGCACTCTTTCTAACATTGGTGTTGTAATTGCGTACAGGGTAAGCGATATGGAAAATCTAAGAGGCTACATAAAAGAAGCAGAAGATTTGATGAAGCAAGGCAAGCTTATTTCTGGCAAGCAAGAAGACGGCACTTATGAATACTCATCAATACAAGAGCGCCTTGAAGGCTATAAGAACTCTTACTTGAATTCAAATTACGAAGGGCTGCAGACAAATGGCGGTGTCGCTTCAAGAATTGCGGCAAGTATTCTTCAGTTTGAAAATCCAGAGCAGTACTTGGGCAGCATGGAAAAAATAAAAGCAGTTTCTGTTGACGATGTGGAAAATGCTTTTAAAAAGTATTGGTGCACAGAAGAAAAACAATTGTTCGCAGTTGTTGGCCCTTCTGATTTAGAAAAAGTTAAGGAATATCTTAAGTAAAGAAAGCCCCTAAAAACTTCAGCTTTTAGAGATGCCCTAAAATATTTAGAGAATTGTATAAATAAGAACGCCGGCTGTTGCAAAATACAGTCCGGCTTTTTTTATTTTCCAAATTGATTGTGAATCAAGTTGTAGGCAACAGAGCCTTCTTTTGGTGTTGAAGGAAGAGAGCCTTTTTTAAACCACTTTGCTTCTGAAATTTCTTCTTCCTGCACTGCAATTTCTCCAGAGTCATATTCTGCTGTGAACGCCAGCATAAGCTGGTCTGGAAAAGGCCACGACTGGCTGCCTACATACTTTATATTCTTTACGTTTAGAGATGTCTCTTCTTTTACTTCTCGAGCAACGCACTGCTCAAGTGTTTCTCCCATTTCAACAAAGCCCGCTATGCAGGAATAAACATCGGTGTTCCTTTGAACATGCCGCGCTAAAAGTATTTCATCTCCTTTTGAAACAAGCACAATTATTGCAGGCTCTATTCGTGGAAAGAATTGCTGTCCGCAGTTAACGCATTTTTTCGCAGTGAATGTTGGGTCGTCACGCAGAACAGCGCCGCACGTTGGGCAGAACCGCATTTTCTTACGCCAGCATAAAAGCCCGTGCGCACGGGAAGCAAGCGTGCCTAAATCTGAAGGAACGCCATTTTCTTTTTCTTCATTTATTTTTGTATCCCAAAAGAATTGCCGTAATGAAATAAAAGCGCATCCTTGTGGAATAGGACAGTCGGGGTCGAGCATCATTGCGCTGTAATTGTATTCAGGCTCGGCAAACCAGTCAGACGCAAACTGATTTGATAAAAACTTTCTAACAGTTTCTTCTGTTGGAAGATTATCAATTGTCAAAATTGATCCATCAATTATATTTTCAAGAAGAATAGAGTTCTCTTGAAACACAAAATGATTTTCACAAAAGTAATTGTTCTGGTTGCTAATAAATGACATGTATACATTATAAACCTTTTTCCTAAGAATTTGCAAAAATATCATAATAACAGTAGTAAAGAATTTTATATTGATAAAATTTGCTATTGGTTTTTTCATAAAAAAAAGTGAGTTATAAAAGTGGGTCCCAGCGACGGCAAAAAAGGAAAGGTCTTCCCACGGCAGTAGCCGCGTACCTCTCCTTTTTTTGCCTGCGTCCCACTTTTATAATATTGTATTTTAGAATGTAAAAATATCATAATATCGAAATATAATTTATGCTTTTATTTGAAAGAAGAATTTATATAAATAAATGCCGGAGCCGGGGCTTTGGCACGAAAAAAATCTGCACGAGCAAAGCTAGCCCAAGCCTTTTTTCGGGACGAAGACACGGCGGAAGGTATTCTCGAATAAAATAATTATCATGTTATATTGCAATAAACGCAAAGTATTGAATTTGTTACCATATTATGATATTTTAAGCCATGAAAGTAGCTATATTTTTTGGTTCAAAGTCTGACACAGAGACCATGAAAAAGGCCGCCGATGTTCTAAAAGAATTCGGCGTTGATTACAAAGCGTATATTTTATCTGCCCACAGGGCAGGTGAACTTCTTAAACAAACAATCAAACAGGTAGAATCAGAAGGGTGTGAAGTTATTATAGCAGGTGCCGGCCTAAGCGCAGCGTTGCCTGGTGTAATTTCAAGCGAAACTGTCCTTCCCGTAATTGGCGTTCCACTTGAATGCATAAATCCTGGAAAATCAAATGGATTAGGCGGCATGGACGCGCTTCTTTCTGTAGTTCAAATGCCTTCACAAATTCCAGTTGCAACAGTTGGAATTGGAAACGCAAAAAACGCTGCCTATCTTGCAGTGCAAATCCTTGCAATAAAATATCCTGAGCTTCACAATAAGCTTGTTGACTTCCGTAAAAAGCTTGCAGACGATGCAAAGAACAACGGCGGCCTTGGCGTAGAGTTGTAAACGAACAGTTAAGGCAATTTTTAAAAGCAAAAGTTTTTATAAGTTGCCTAAAATATTTTGAAAAATGGAAGCGATATGTTGAAAAATGAAAATGATTTATTTTCCGAAGAGGAAGATAAATTACGCGACGAGTGCGGTGTTGTAGGAATCTACTTGAACACAAAAAAAACTGATGAAAAAAAATCAGAAGAGAAGCATGAGTATGTAGCTTATTCTTCATCAGACTTTAGCGCTGCGACTCAAGCATATTATGCGCTTTATGCACTTCAGCATAGAGGCCAGGACAGCGCTGGTATTGCGGTAAGCGACGGCACTGAAATAAAAATGCACAAGGCAATGGGAACAACAGCGGAAGTCTTCAACAAGGAAAACTTGCTTGCGTTGACAGGCCACATTGCTGTAGGGCATGTGCGCTATGCAACTGCCGGAAGCTGCACTTTGGAAAACGCACAGCCAATGGTTCAAAAGTCAAAACTTGGCGGGCTTGCCTTGGCCCATAACGGACAGCTTGTGAACTACGAACAGCTTCGTGAAATGCTAGAAGAAGCGGGCAGCACTTTCCTTTCAACAAGCGACACTGAAGTAATTTTAAAGCTAGTTGCAAAATCATATAAGAAGGGCTTGGAAAAAGCGTTAACTGATACAATCCAAATGATTAAAGGCTCCTTCGCTCTAGTTGTAATGACAGAGAAATGCTTGATTGGAGCGCGCGACCCTAATGGAATAAGGCCTTTGTGCCTGGGCAAAGTAGAAAACGGCTGGGTTCTAGCAAGTGAAAGCTGCGCAATTGACGCGGTTAACGGAACTTATGTTCGTGACATTCAGCCTGGCGAAATTGTAATTATAAACGATGACGGCGTTCTTTCATTTGAGTTTGGTGAGCGTACAGCAAAACGTACATGTGTATTCGAGTATGTTTACTTTGCGCGTCCAGACAGCATAATTGATGGCATTCCAGTTCAGGAAGCTCGTATGAAAATGGGCGCCACTCTTGCTAAAGAAAGCGCAGTTCCCGCAGATGTTGTTATTGGTGTTCCAGACAGCGGGCTTGGGGCTGCAATGGGCTATGCACAGGAAGCAAAAATTCCTTACGCGGCAGGCATTGTAAAAAACAAATATATTGGAAGAACATTCATTGCTCCAACTCAAAAAGAAAGAGAGAACATGGTGTTTGTAAAACTGAACGCATTGAAGTGTGTTGTAGAAGGAAAGCGTGTTGTTGTAATAGACGACTCAATTGTCCGTGGAACAACAAGCCGCCGTTTGGTTCAAATATTAAGAAGGGCAGGCGCAAAGGAAGTTCACTTTAGAGTGTCTTCTCCTCCAGTTAAATTCCCTTGCTACTTTGGAATAAACACTCCAACACGTAACGAGCTTATTTCAAGCCAGCATGAGGTAGCGGAAATATGCAAGGAAATTGGAGCCGACAGCTTGGCGTTTATAAGCGCAGAAGGAATGTTGGAAGCGTGCCGTGCGTGCAACCCAGAGCAGTACGGATTCTGCAAAGGCTGCTTCACTGGAGAATATCCAATGTCAGTTCCAGGCGAGCTAAACGGAAAGCATTGCTGTTGAAAAAACAACTGCAAAATGTTTTTGAGTATTGTTTGAATGAAATAAGAAATAGAAAAGAAAGAAGGAAAACTTTTTTAAGGAGTAAATTATGATTGACTACAAAAAAGCTGGTGTTGATGTTAACGAAGGTTACCGCGCAATAGACAAGTACAAGGTGCAGGCAAAGCGCACTTCAATTCCAGGGCTTTTAACAGACTTGGGAAGTTTTAACGGAATGTTCGCTGTTCCAAAGGGAATGAAGAATCCTGTTGTTGTAAGCGGCACTGACGGTGTTGGAACAAAACTTGACATTGCGTTCAAGCTAAAAAAATATGACACTGTTGGAATTGACTGCGTTGCTATGAGCGTCAACGACATTCTTTGCTCCGGCGTTCAGACAAGCTTCTTCCTTGACTACATTGCTTGCGGCTCCCTTGATGCAAAAATTGCAGGCGACCTTGTTAAAGGCGTAGCGGACGGCTGCTTGGATTCAGGCTGCGCTCTTTTGGGCGGAGAAACTGCGGAAATGCCAGACTTCTATGACAAGGGCAAGTACGACTTGGCTGGCTTTGGCGTGGGCTTTGGAGACAAGACAAAACTTATCACTGGCTCTAAAATAAAAAAAGGCGATGTTCTGATTGGACTTTCTTCAACAGGACCGCACTCAAACGGCTATTCTCTTATCCGTAAGCTTGTAAAAAACTTTGACGACCCATATATTGAAAACGGCAAGGCTACAAAGAAAACAATTGGCGAAGTTCTTCTTACACCAACACGCATCTATGTAAAGCCTGTTATGGACGTTCTTAGCAAATTTGGCGCATCAGTTCACGGCATGGTTCATATTACAGGCGGCGGATTCTACGAGAACATTCCTCGCATGTATCCAAAAGCAAAAGATGGCAAGAAGCAGCTCATCTCTGTAATTAAGAACGGCTCTTGGGACATTCCACCAATTTTTGACGAGCTTGTAAGAAGAGGTGCAGACCCAAAGAATGTCTACAACACATTCAACATGGGCATAGGCTTTATTCTTGCAGTAAGCAAAAAAGACGCTCCGGAGATTTTAAAGCGCTTTAACACAAACGCAAAAAAATACAGCAAAAAAGGAATTCCAAACATGAAGGCCTATGAAATTGGCTATGTTGATGAATCAGACAAGCCTATAAAAGGCGACATGAAAGGTTCAAAGCAAGCAACAATTTTTGTAGACTGATTAAAATAAATGTCAATTTAATTATTGAATAAGCGTAACGGGGCATAAGTATGAAAGGCAAATTGATTACAGCGGTTTTAGTAAGTGGCGGCGGAACAAATCTTCAATCTCTAATAGATTATGAAAAAGAGCACAGCGAATGTCCGTACCACATTGCCCTTGTAGTCTCTAGCTCAAAAGATGCCTATGCCTTGACCCGTGCGCAAAATGCAAACATTCCTTCATTCATCACAAGCCCTTATTCTGTAATGGGAAAAGCCGTTGCGGAAAAGGCCGCCCGTGATGAAAAACGTGAAGCAGTCTCTGACGCTGTTCTAAAGCTTTGCACTGAGAATAAGATTCAAGCAATTGTACTTGCAGGATTCTTAACAGTGCTTTCTGGAAAAATCATACAGCAATATTCAAATAAAATTATAAATCTTCACCCGGCCCTTCTTCCAAAGTTTGGCGGTGTTGGCATGTGGGGACACAACGTGCATGAAGCTGTTCTTGCGGCTCATGAAAAAGAAAGCGGATGCACAGTGCACTTGGTGGACGCAGGCTGCGACACTGGAAAAATTCTAGTGCAAAAAAAAGTTCCTGTAATGCCAGACGACACTCCAGAAACTTTGTACGCCCGCATTGCTCCCCACGAGCATGAGGCCCTTATAGAAGGCCTATGCAAGCTTGCCGCATCAATGTAAGGTGGCGCTCTCGACCTGTTCAGCCAGCCTTTACCGCGAGAGTCGTGGCAGGACCCAATCCATTGACTGATGTGTTTAATACAATGCAGTTTTCTTATTTATTTTGAATGTGCAATTAAATTATCTGCATAAATGATTGTTAGAAATTATACTACTTTGTCTGAACGTAGCTAGACTTCGGCATGACTGTAATTTCTACACGCCTGTTCTGTGCTCTTCCTTCAGCAGTAGAGTTGTCTGCAATAGGCTCTGTACCACCATACCCTTTGTAAGTGAAAAGTGATTTATCAACACCGTTTTCAACAAGCGCGTCTATTATTGCCTGCGCCCTTTGAATGCTAAGAATAAGCTGTCCGTTAGGCTTGTCAACATCAGCGGTATGTCCTTCAACTAAAATTGTAAAGTTGTTGCTCTCTGTAATTCTTTTTAACGACTCTGCAATTGTCGCAATTCTAGGCCTTTCTTCAGGCAGAAGTTTTGGAGAGTCCGCTATGAACTTTAAGTCCTGCACTGAAATCTGAATGCCAGTTGGCGCTTCAATAACAACAGTGTCAGGCACCTTGTTTTCATAGAAAAATTTTCTAAGCTTCTGATACGCAATATAGTAGTTTTTATTTTTCAAAGGCGCGCTTACTTTATGTGTAAGCTGCTCTTTGTCAAGAATAATAACAACTTTGCCTTGTTTTAAAAGCTCAAGATTTGCAGGAACAGAAGTGATTTTTAAATAATCCTTTTTGGAAATAACAGGGTCGCATCTGTTAATACCATAAACTTTTTTTGCAGTAATCCAAAGAGGATCATCTCCAACTTTGTCTTTGTAAGATTTTTTATCTATATCGCACCCGTAGAAAGCAATTGATTTTTCTTTGGCAATTGTTGGATCAACCATATTTCTTTCGTAAAGCAGACTCATTTCATCATCATAAATTTTTGGAAAAAGACAAGGCTCCACTTTGTTTGAAGTGAATTCACCTTGAACAGGAAGAGTGCCCCTTGCGTCAATTATAATCCCGGAGTAAGGACGCGATGCAATATTTTCAAGAGGCGCTTTTAAAGTGTAAGGCGTGTGGTGCTTAACAAACAAAGAGCCAAGCTCCTGAAGTTTGATTGAATGTGAAGTAAGCAAATCTTTTCCGTTTGGCGCAAAATAAGCAGGTGTCTGTTTTCCGTTAGAAATTATTTTTGTAAGCTGTTCCAAAGTTAGAGAGCCTTTTAAAACCATGCTGCCTAAAGTGTCAGTGTCATCAACATAAATGGAAAGAAGCGGGTCTTTTATTAGTGAAGGCAATTCCATTTGTATTCTGTTTACAGCAGTGCTTTTTCCACTTGGTAAAGGAATCTCCGCTTTTTGTACATCAAGGCTGACTTCTGAATTAAATAGATCTTTTGACCAGTTTATTGAACAGCTTGATGACATAATGGAATTTTGTTCTGAAACAGAGGCACTTAAATAAGCCATTCTTTCTGCGTACTGCTCGTCTGTTTCTGCAAGAGAATTTGATTCCTGTGCAAAAACAGAATGTGTAATTCCTTGCAATATAAGTAATAAAAAGATTTTACCAAATAACTTTCTTTTCATCAAAATAATCCTTTGTCTTATTGTATAGCTTTTTAATTTTTTTCTATATACAGCTACTTTTTAAATATCGGCACAATAAGCGTCTGACCTATAGATAAAATGTTATTTTCTTTAATATTGTTAACTTCGCACAAATCATCAACTGTGACATTGTACTTTCTAGAAATGGCCCAAAGAGAGTCGCCTTGCTTTACAACGTATGTGATTGCGTCTGTCGCGACACCTTGTTTTTTCAAAGCCTCTTCTGCGTTTTTACCAGTGCCTTTTGGAACGCGCAAACTGTACACTTCGCGGGCAGGTGTGCAGTTTCTAAAAAGCGCGGGATTTAAAAAATAAAGCTCGTCTTTTGAAATGCCTGTTGCTTTTGCAATTTGAGACAAGCTGAACATTCCAGCAACTGAAACATAGTCAAACTCTTCAACAGGGACATCTTCAATTATTTTATCAGCGGCACCTATGTCTATTGCTCCGTAGTATTCTGCGTTTTCAATTATGTCAGCTATAGCAAGAAGCTTTGGAACATATTGAGCAGACTGGCTTCGTAAAAGACCGTTCTCTGCCAAATACCAAAAGTCTTTTCCTGGATATTTTCTAATGAGCCTTGCCATTGCGCCTGAACCGCAGTTGTACGCCGCTATTGCAATTGCCCAGTCTCCGAACATTTTGTAGTTTTCGCTTAATTTTCTAACAGCCGCATCTGTTGACTTCCACGGATCCCGCCGCTCGTCATACCAAGTGTTCTTTTTCAAAAAAGGGGCCATGCTGTTTGTCATGAACTGCCATATTCCAACAGCGCCCGCGCTAGAAACAGCTGTTGTTTTGTAATTAGATTCAACAATCGGCAGATATTGCAAAAGCATTGGCAAGTTGTTTTCAGCAAGCTTTTGTCTTACATACGGCCTGTACCTTTCAGAGTCCGCAAGCGATTTTGCAAGCCACTGCCTGCCGGAATTTGTTAAGTAATGCTCCCTGTATTTTACGGTCAAAGGGTTGTCAACGCCTTCTATTTCTAAAGGTTTTCTTTCTGCTTCTGGAATTACAGTGCCCGTTGGTTCTTCTGTTATGTCTTCTGTTTGCTGTAGAATTTCGTCTTCTGAAGTGTCAATTCTTTCTTCTGGAACAGCGTCGTCCTCGTCTGTGCGCTGCTCTTGTTGAATCGTGTCATCTGTAGAAATTTCAGTGTTGTCATTGTTTGTGCGTAGAGCTTGTTGAAGCGTTGAATTGTCTGCCGAAGTTGCGTCTGTTTGTGAAAATAAAAAGCTTATGCTAAAAAGTGAAATAAACGCTATTAAAAAAAGCCTAAATTTCATTAAAGTTTTTCACCGTAATAAATGCCAGCCCATTCCCATCGTCCATGAATGTCAGGGTCGGCAGGGAAGTTTACTTTTCTAAAATACAAATACCATGTGCTAACATACTGGCTCCATCCCCAAGTTTTTAAATAAGCTTCTGTTGGAGAAGAGGAAGAGTCAAGCTCTGTGCTGTACCTAATGCGGTTGCCCCTCATAAAAGAGCTCATTGAAAAGTTTTCAAGCGCGTTTGTGTCAGTTTCGTCTTGTCTCCATGACATTGCAAAAAAGTTAACTTTAGATTTGTAGCGGTCAAGCGCCCTGTAGTTGTAAGTGGAAATTGCTTTTTTTACAGAATCAACAAGCTCGTCCAATGTTTCAAAAGTCCAGTCCTTTGGAGAATTATTAAAGTCAATAAGCTGCTTTGCGTTTGCATAGGCATCTGGAATTCCCGAAATCTGAATTGTGGAAGCGTCCTCCTGGTCAAGAAAAAGCTGGAACGACTTTAGCGCCTGGTCCCATTCGCCCTCGTTCTCATACTCAAGGGCAAGCCGTTCGTATAATTCAGTAATGTTTACATCGTTAGGAAATCGGCTTATAAGCTGGTTAAAGTAAGAAATTCTGTTTGCAGGAGAAGTGCTAATTTGAATAAGATGCTGCAGGCACAAGAAGTGAATTGATTTACCTTGCACCATAAGGTCGTCATAATTTTTTATAATCCGTTCAAAATAATATTCCGCAATAGGCTGTGCGTCATTTTCAAGATAAGCGTACGCTGTCATTAAAAGCCAGTAGGCGTTGTATGTGTCGCTTGGATTTCTGTCAACCCAGTTTGTTAGAAATAAAATCATGGAATTGTAGTCTTTTATAGAAAGCATGTTGTTTGCAATTCTATTAACAACTGCATACCTTGTTTCATTGTTAAGGCTGTTGTCCTTAAGAAGCCCTTTGAGCTGTTCTTGTAACGTATTGTATTGCTTTGCAGAAGTTAACTCTTTTGAAGAACTTCTAGACAGTAGTGAGCATGATGCAGAAGATAAAATTAAAATAAATATTATTCCAAAAAGAAATTTATTATTTTTTGCAAACATAGCCGAATTGTAACAGAGCAAAGAGTTATTGGCAAGAACCCCTATATTGGTGTATTCTATTAAGATATACGATTTTGATTATTGCAAATTCGAAAATATGGCATAAAATAAAATTCAGGAGGAATAGTTAATATGAATGATAATAAAAATACTGAAAAAAAGAAGTTTTTTAAAATTCCCCAGACAAGATATACAATTAAGCAAAATTGTATTTTAGGAATAGGCTTGATTTTAGTGCTTGCGGGGATTTTTCTTCTTGTAAGAATTTCATCCTTCACAACAAAAAAATTTGTGCTTCTTCCAACTTTATTGCTTTTTGTTGGGACAATTTCTCTTTTCCTTTCGCTTGCCTTTACGCAGAACAGTGTCTTTTTGTTTTTGGGAATCTACCTTGTGCTAAGCGGCTCTTTGACTTTTTTAACAGGCACAAGCTTGGTTCCCCTTACAATGAAAGAACTATGGCCTGTTCTTGTAATAGCTTTTGGAGTTGCTCTTTTTCCAGCCGGCTTTTATAAAATGAAAAGAATAAGGTCTGTTTATCTTTTTCCTGCATTAACACTTGTTGCTCTTGGCGTTTTCTTTCTAATGTTTTCGCTTCATATATTTAAAACTTCGCTTTCTGTTTTTATATCAACATGGTGGCCTTGTCTTTTAATTTTAGCCGGCCTTGTTGTAGTTCTAGTTTTTATTTTTCAGCAGTCACACAGCAAAGATTTCCCTTATATGAAAGATGACTCTCTTAATAATGATGACGATGATGATGATAAGTAGAATGTTTTAATAAAAGTAAGTTTTAGATTCTGATTTTGTAAACAAGAGAAAGTTGTCAGTTGAAAAAGAATTTTAAGATGGAGTCTTAATTGATGCTAAAAGGGAAGTCTGCCTGGAAGATTTTTGTACTTTTGACAGCCCTTATTTTATTTTACTCATGCGCTAGTTCCCCAAAAAAAGAGACTTTGGAAGGAACAGAAGACTCTTATATTCCAGACACATCCGAAGCAATTTCAATACCTATACCAAAAAAAACTTCTCGCTCTTATTTTTCATCAATAAAAAACAACATAATGGCTCTTGTTGAAGACGGCTCTATAGAATCGTTAAAAGAAGCTGCTTCTGCCTTGCATAAATCAGGCACAGATGAGTACGAAGAAAATGAAAAAGTTCTTCTTAATATTGCAGCAGAGATAATGAGAATTGTCTGGCCTTCACAAACTGTAACTTGGAAGGTTCCAGAAGTTACTGAGTCAACGCCATACACAGGTGCCCTTGACAGTGTAAAAAAAGGCATTTACGACTCAAGCACAGGCAATAGTGATTTTTTAACTTTAGTTCTGCCTTCTTTAGTTTTGCTAACTTCAAGCCAAAAAAATGATTATTATGCTGAATCAAATGCAGCATTAACCACTGCTTTGGAAATGAAAGAAAATTCTGTCCTTGCAAATTATCTCATGGGCATTTTAAAACAAAAGCAGGGCAAATATGAAGCAGCTTTAGGTTATTATAACAAGGCTTCTGAATTCGCAGCTCCTTGTGCAGAAATTCTATATGGAAAAGCAAATGCCTACAAACTTATAGGAAAGAATGAAATAGCGCTTGAACTTGCTGAAACAATAGTAGTCCAATATCCACAAGATGTAAAAATACTAGAGCTATGTGCGGAGTCTTCTTACGCTTTAGGCTCTTACACAAAAGCTGAGCAGTATATAGTAAGGGTTTTGCAAATGGAGCCAGAGAACTCTGAGTACCTTTTGTTCAGAGCTCATTTGCTTATCTTAAAAGGCGACTATATTAAAGCGTCCTCTCTTTTGGATGCTTACTCAAGGTCAAATACTTCTTCACGCAACTATCTTTTGCTTCGTGCAAAACTTCAGCGTGACTGGAACAAAAATACTACAGCTTCAAGTGAAACAATACAAAAAGCTTTGGAACTTTACCCTAATGACAGTGACATACAGCTTTTTGCAGCCCAGCTTTGCTCGTCTGCGGGCATTTCTATAAAAAGCAAAGACGCGCTTTATTATGCAAATCTTGTCTTAGAAAAAGACAGTAACAGTATTGACGCTCAAATAATTTGTGTAAATGAATATGAAAAAAAACATGAATGGCAAAGAGCTTATGATTTGAGCAGCAAGCTTATTTCACAAAAGAACTGTCCTTCTTCATTAAATTTTTCACACATAGATATTTGCCTTGCTCTTGGAAAAACAGAAGAAGCCAGCAGTTTAGCTTCAAAACTTTATAGTAATTCATCATCTGATGAAAACGCCCAAATGCTTTATATAAAAGTGCTTGCGTCGTTAAACAAAAAAAGCGAATGTGTGCAGCTTATAGAATCCCTTATGCCAAAAGCATCGTCTAAGATGAAGAGCTTTCTATTATACGAAAGAAGTTTTTTTCAAACAGATAGTGACTCTGTTCTAAGCGATTTGCGTTCAAGCCTTACCTCAAATCCAAGAAACAATGACTCTTTGTACAGGCTTTATGAAATTTATTATAACAAAAAAGACTACAGAAAGGCCCTTTATTACTTAAATCAGGTGATTGCCTTGAACCCAACAGATTCTGACATGCAGAAAAAAAAGTCAGATTTAGAGTTACTTCTTAAGTAAAAGAAAAGTGAATTGTACTATCTATAAAGCTTTAACTTTTTGAGATTACTATATTCCACTCTTGTCATGCAGAAAAATAAATGTTATTGTGTTCTACCTATATTTTTAAAACAAGGAAGGAAAACAATATGTCGTTTATTCCGTTCTTCTTACAGACTTCATCATCTACAGCAGCTTCTTCAAGTGGCATGAGTGGTGGATTGGGAATGATGATTCCTCTTATTCTTATTGTAGTCATCATGTATTTCTTTATGATCCGTCCGCAGAACAAAAAGCAGAAGGAAACAGAAAAGATGATTGCCGCTCTTAAAAAGGGAGACAAAGTAATTACAATTGGTGGCATTCACGGAGTTGTAAGCTCAACTAAAGAAAAAACAGTTGTTGTCAAAGTTGATGACAATGCAAAAATTGAGCTTAACCGCACAGCTATAGCAACTGTAGTTGTAGACAAACCTGTAGAAGCAGCAAAAGAAGCTGCTCCTGCAAAAAAGTCATTCTTTGGAAAGAAAACAAAGAAAGATGCAATTGCAGATGAAATAAAAGATAAAGATTCAACTTCAACAGAAAATAAAGAAGCTGAAACCGGAGCGAAAAAAGATGAGTAAAAAAGGTCGTCTTTTTATTATTCTTGCAGTCATAGCAGTTTGCTTTGCATTCCTTTGGCCTTCAATTAGCTGGTACGTTCGTACACCAAAAGAAATGCAGGCTCTTGCTTTAGGCTCGCTTGAAAAAATAAAAGATTATTCTAGCGTCCAGGCATCTGCGGATGTTAAGGCGCTTAAAGCAGCTGTCAAGGCAAATCCAACTTCTGAGCTTACAAAAGAACAGAACTGGCTTTACAAAGCAGCAAAAGAAAATTACAAACAGTCGGAGCTTGAAGTTCCTTCTCCTATGACTATTAAAGACGCTGTTTCTTCTTTCTCAACAGAAAAAGAACTTACAACAATTATTGAATCACGTTACCGCGACAGTATTCTTAAAGCAAAAAACTACTATAAGAACTCTGTAAAACTAGGTCTTGACTTGAGCGGCGGTATGAACGTCATTGTAAAAGCTGACCTTGATTCAGTTGTTGCTTCACAAAAAGACAGCGGTACACCAGTTGATGAAGAAACCTTAAAAACAACAGCTATGGCGCAGGCAATTGAAACCTTGACAAGCCGTATTGATAAATTTGGTTTGAGCGAGCCTGTTATTCGTCAGCAGGGCGAAGACAGAATCTACATTGAGCTTCCAGGTGCCGCAGAAGCTGACCAAATCAACTCAATCATCATGGGCCGTGGAGTTTTAAACTTCCGCCTTGTTGATGGAGACGCTACTTCTTCATTCAATACATATTATTCAGCACACCCAGAAAGCACTTTTGACTCTGCAAACAACTTGATTGACCCTTCAATCATTCCGTCCGACGACGAAGTTATGGGTTTGTATTCAAAAGATGACTACGGTCTTGACCAGCGTGAAGGCTATCTTGTTGTAAAGAAAGAAATTGCTATGGAAGGCAAACACATAAAGTCTGCTGAAGTTGGATCAGAAAGCATTACAAACAAGCCACAGGTAAACTTCACCCTTGACACAGAGGGCGCTGAAATATTTGGAAAATTCACAGGCGCTCATTCTGGAGAAAGCCTTGCGATTGTTAGCGACAACAAAATCAAATCTTATGCAAGAATAAACGAAGCCATTACAGGCGGACAAGTTGCAATAACAGGATTCAGCCAGGAAGAAGCAAAGAACCTTCAGAAGGTTTTGCAGACAGCATGGCTAGATGTTCCTCTTTCTGTAGAAACACAGCAGGTTATTGGAGCTTCATTAGGTAAGACTGCAATTCGCCAGGGCATTTTAGCTTTGGCTATTGGTCTTGCCGCAATTCTTATATTCATGCTTGTCTACTACAAGGGAGCAGGTATTAACGCTTGTGTCGCTCAGATTTTGAACCTCTACATTATGTTCAGTATTCTAAGCGCCTTTAACTTGACAGTTACACTTCCTTCTATTGCAGGTATGATTCTTACAATAGGTATGGCAGTAGATGCCAACGTAATTATATTTGAGCGTATAAAAGAAGAGCTTCATCTTGGAAAAGACAGGGCTTCTGCAATTTCAGCAGGATTTAACAACGCGTTCTGGGCAATTATGGACTCTAACATTACTACATTCATTGCGGCTATGTTCATGTCTCAGCTAGGAAGCGGCTCTATTCAGGGATTCGCAGTCAGCCTTGCAATTGGTGTTATTTCTTCTGTATTCACCGCTCTTGTTGTGTCTAGGCTTATGTTTGACTTTGGAACAGAAGTTATGCATAAGAAAAATGTAAGCATAAGCTGGAGTGTAAAATAATGAAAAAGGTTGTTAAATTTAACAAAGCATTCCTTGCTTGCGCAATTGTAAGCGGTCTTATAATTATAAGTGGCATTGTTGGAATGTGCAAAAAGGGAATCAATTTTGGCATTGACTTTAAGCCAGGCCTTGTTGAGGAAGTAAAAATTGCTCCAACAGCGCTTGAGCTTTCTTATACAGGTTCAGCGCAGGTTAGTGTAAATACTTCAAATACAGCATTTGAGCTTGTTATAAGCGGCGTTGGTGCTGAAAATGAAACAAAGACTTTCACTTACGGACAAAATCCTACAATTTCAAAACTTGCAGAATCTTTAAAAGCAGTTGAAGGTGTAAAAGCCTCAGTTCTTTCTTCTGGAGAGGCTGACACTTACGGTGTTTATACAGACAGCGCAAGCACTTCAACACTTTCAGAAAAGCCTTTCCGCGTTTATGTTTCTACAACAGATTCAAATGTTTCTGTTGATGACGTAAGGGCGGCTGTTGCTTCTTTTGCAGGCGCTTCAATAAAAGAGCTTGGCGATGAATCAAACAGAAGCTACCAGATTCGTGTTGGCGTAACAGGCTCTGACGACTCAAATAAAAACTTGCAGGACAGCATTACAAAATCTTTGCAGGATAAATTTGGCGCGGAAGATGTTGCAATTGTAAAGACAGACTTTGTTGGCTCACAGTTCTCTACTTCCCTTGTTGGAAAATCAATTTGGCTCGTAGTTGGAACAATGCTTCTTATTTGGCTTTACGCTACAATCCGTTTCCACTGGGACTTTGCATTAGGCTCAATCATTGCTCTTTGCCATGATATTTGCATTATGCTTACTTTCATTGTTTGGACACAGATGGAATTCACTACAACAACACTTGCGGCAGTTCTTACAATTGTAGGCTACTCTATAAACGCAACTGTAGTTATTCTTGACCGTATGCGTGAAAACATTAAGACTTTAAACACAAAGAACTTTAACGACATTATAAATAAATCACTTAGCGACACATTAAGCCGTTCTCTTATTACAACAATCACAACTATGTTCGCTTCTATTTCATTGTATGTATTCACAACTGGCAGCATAAAAGACTTTGCGCTTGCATTGACTGTAGGTCTTGTTTCTGGTTGTTATTCATCAATGTTCATCAGCTCAGGGTTCATCTCTTTAATGAGAAAGCACTGGGAGCCTGGTGAAAATGCAAACCGTGTTCGTCCAAAGAAGTCTACAGCTCATGACAAAAATGTTGCTGTAATGCCTTCTGCTGAATAAGCATTTGCTGCATAAATAAAGTCCACCTCTTACAAAGGTGGATTTTTTATTTTAAATATAGTATTTTTTATACATGCAAATAATTCGTGCTGAAGTTCTAGGCTTTTGTTTTGGTGTAAAGCGCGCTGTCTATGAAGCCGAGGCTGAAGTTGAAAAAAACAAATCTCAAAAAAAAATATATACATTGGGACCGCTTATTCATAATCCTGTTGTCCTTGATTCATTGAAAAAACAGGGTGTTAATATTTTATCGGAAGATGAACTTTGTTCTGTTCAAAAAGACGACATTGTTATAATAAGGGCGCACGGCACAACTCCAGAAGTAATAGAAAATCTTAAAAGCAAGGGCGCTTGTATTATAGACGAAACTTGTCCACGCGTTCACATAAGCCAGCTTAGGGCGGAAGAGTGGGCAAATAAGGGCTACCAAGTTATTATTGCAGGCGACAAGAATCATGGCGAAGTTGTTGGAATTTCAGGCTATGCAAAAAACAATGCGGCTGTTGTTCAAGATTGTGAAGACGCAGAAAATTTGTGTGTGAAAGAAAAAGCAATTCTTATAGCGCAGACAACATTCAGCCCGGAACTGTTTGAAAAAATCTCATCAATACTTAAAGCTAAAAATAAAAAACTTCTTGTGTTCAACACAATATGCACTGCCACAATGGAAAGGCAGGACGCTCTTAAAAAATTAAAGGGGCAGGCTGACGGCATAATTGTAATAGGCGGCAAAACTTCCGCGAACACAAGACGGCTTTTTGAAACTGCAAAAACTTGCGCTTTAAAAGCAGCTCTTATTGAAGACAGCTCTCAAATTCCAAAGGAGTTTTATAAATTAAAAACTGTCGCTTTAACAGCGGGCGCGAGCACTCCAGACAGCGTTATTCAAAATGTTGAAAATAAATTATTTCAAAATCAATAGAAATAGTAAAATTAGTTTTATTGCAAATAAGTATATTTTTTTATATACTATTAAGATAAAACCTAATTTAGGGGGAAATATTTTTATGAAAAAAATTATGGCGTTAGCGGTGGTAATAACTGCTGCGGCTGCACTTTTTGCTTATAATCCACCGGTCGGCGGTGAAAGTGTATATCGTCTTTCTGAGCCAAATATGTTAGCGTCGGCAAGTTCTGCTTCTGGCGGTCCTTTGTTTACAGTAGTGCCAGGCTCTATTACTTACAACCCGGCTCTTACTGCATTAAATCAGCGTACTGTTTTTGACTTGAGCTATACAGGTCTTGTTGACACTAACAACATCAATCAGACTGAAAACAAATATGCACAGGCATTTCAGCTTGGCTTGATTATTCCAACAAGATGGTGTGTTCCAACAGTGACTGTTGAAGGTGCTTTTTCTGCGCTTCCAGAAATGAATATTGGAAATCAAATCACAATACATTCTGGTGTTTCAAAAGATGTAACAGACAATTTTTATGTTGGCATGAACATGTATACAGGATTTTACTTTGGTTATGGCAGCGACTTTACAATTGGAGTTGATCTTGGTGTTCTTTACAAGATGAATGATATTTCATTTTTAAAGTCACCACGGTTGGGCATTTCTCTTATGAATTTAGGAAAGCCGATTACAGGAAGTTATGATGTTACAGGCATTGACGGCACTTCTTCTGGAACATCTTACCCTGGCATTCTTACACCTCATGTTTCTTTTGCGACAACATTGTTCAGCGTAAAAAAAATGAGCGGCGGTTTTAGTTTTGACTTAGCGGCTCCCTTCTTTCAAAATGCTGTAATTAACACAGCTTTGGGGTTTAGCTTCCTTGATTTTATAAACCTTTCTGTAGGATGGGAGGCAAATATTAGAGAGCTTGTAAACGGAAACGAAGTGAACTTGCCTTCAATAGGAATCTCTGTTAAGTTCGCAATCAACTCAAGCGGCATCTCTAAGAAAAACGAAGACTGGGCAAAGAGTGAAATTACAACATCAGCTTCCTGGCAGCAGCTTTACGGCGGCATTCAGGCAATTAGCGGCGGAATGATTATGGATCTTGGAATGAAAGACACATCAGCTCCGGAAATTATTCTTTGGAACGGAGAGGAGTAAGGTAAATGATGAAAATTAAATTTTATAAAGCGGCAGTTTGCGCTACTTTCTTATTTTTAGCATCAAGTGTTTTTGCAGAAAAAGCGCCTGTTTATATTTCACCAAACAACGACGGTGTTCAGGATTCTCTAGATGTTCCTCTTTTAATTAAAGAGAAAAGATACGTTAGCGAATGGAGCTTTACAATCAGCGATGAAAATGGAAATGTTGTAAGGACAATTGGCAACAAGGAAAAGCGCCCTGACCGTATTACATTCAAGACTTTCTTTAAATCACTGTTCACTCCAAAGCAGGGTGTAACTATTCCTGCAACAGTTTCTTGGAACGGTGTTCTTGACGACGGCTCTATTGCTCCAGACGGAGCTTACTACTACCAGTTCAGCGCTACAGACGACAACGGCAACAGCGCAAGCACTTCAAAGCTACAAGTTATTGTTGACAATACAGCGCCAGCTATTGACCTAAAGCAGCTTGCTGAAGGCGACAAAATTTTTGGCGAGGGCGCAAAAGCCTCACTTAAAATTACACAGTCAGGCTCAGAAGAAGACTTGTGGATTGCTCCAATTTACGACGCAGCTGGTAAAATAGTAAAGACATTTAAATTTACAAATTCAGAGCCGCTTAGCATTACATGGAACGGCACAGACGATCTAAACGCGACAGTTGCAGACGGTGTTTACACATATAAAATTTCTTCAACAGACAGGGCTGGCAACGTTTCAGAGGCGGCTTCAATTACAAACATAATTTATTCAGCAGAAAAGCCTGCTACAAATATTCTAATCACAGGCAGCAGATACTTTTCTCCAAACAACGACGGTGTAAAAGACGCAATGACCTTTGACGTGACAATTCCTGTTCCAGAGTCAAAAAGCAATTCCTTGACTTCATGGAAAGTTGCAATTCTAGACAAGGACGGAAAAACTTGCAGAACTTTCAGCGGTGAAAAATCAGCTCCTTCTTCAATAGAATTCAACGGCAAGGACGACAGTGGAAACATAATCTTAGAAGGCGAATACACAGCTCAAGTAACAGCCAAATATCTTAACGGATACGAGCCTATACCACTTACTTCTCCTGTGTTCATAATGGACATTACTTCTCCTACTGCTGTAATTAGAATTTCAGACAAGACTTTCTCTCCAGACGGCGACGGCAATTTGGACACGCTCACTGTAACACAGCAGACTTCAAAAGAAAAATCTTGGACTGGAAAAATAATTGCGGAAAACGGCATTATTGTTAAGCAGTACGACCTTGGAGAAGCTGCTCCTGACTCAATTAAATGGGACGGCATTGACGACAGCGGCAGGCTTTGCGCAGACGGTGTTTACAAGTACCAGCTTTCTTCAACAGACCTTGCGGGCAACTCTATTAAAACACAGAGCGACTTATTTACACTTGACACAAGCAAGACAGAGATTATTCTTTCTGCATCCCTTAGTTCATTCTCACCAAACGGTGACAAAGTTCAAGATGCAATTCAATTCACCCCTGTTGTAAAAACACAGAGCGGAGTTCAGTCATACAAGCTTTCAATAATCAATTCTGATGGAAAAGCGGTAAAGACAATTTCCGGGAAAAACTCACTTCCAGCTTCATTTGTATGGAACGGTCTTGACGACAGCACTTCAAGCTGTGCAGACGGGCTTTATTTTGCGGCTCTTGAAACAATTTCTAAAAACGGCTCAGAGGCAAAGACTTCAACACAGCCATTCTCTCTTGACACAAAGGCACCAGAAATTACAGTTACAGTTCCTTACACAATCTTCTCTCCTGACAAAGACGGCAATATAGATTCACTTCGTGTAACAGCAACTTCTAGCTCCGAAGCAAAATGGACAGGTGAAATTGCAGGGAAATCTGGTGTTGTAAAAACATACACTTGGCAGGGTAAAGTTCCTTCATTTGAATGGGACGGCACTGATGAAAACGGCAACGTTGCGGCAAACGGAGTATACTCTTTGACAATTTCATCAACTGATGACGCAGGAAACAAAGGCTCTTGCACAATAAAAGATATTTCAGTTGACACACGTGAGGCAAAGGCTTACATAACAACTGCTTTAGACGGCATTTCTCCAAACGGCGACGGCTATGTTGACGCAGAAACTTTCAATGTGAATGTTTCTCTTAAGGAAGGGATTTCTTCTTGGACATTTGATATTGTTGACTCAACTGGCGCTTCTGTAAAACAGTGGTCAGAAAAAGACAGCAAAAACTTGCCATCTTCATTCACTTGGAACGGAATGAAATCTGATAATAAAGCCGGTGAAGGAACATACAGCGCAAAACTCCATGTTGTTTATGCAAAGGGAAATATTGTGGACGCAGTGTCTTCAACATTCATCTGCACTGCGGTTCCTCCTCAGTTAAAAGTTCGCACAGCTCCAGAATACTTTAGCCCTGACAACGACGGTGAAAACGACGACTTGTTCATTCAGCTTAAAGGCACAAGCACAGCTGCTTTGAAGAACTGGTCATTCACAATCAGCGATCCTAACAACGGAAAATCATTCTGGAAGACAAGCGGCAAATCATCTATAACAGAGAAAATCATTTGGGACGGCAGAGGCAATAACGGTGAGCTTGTTCAGTCAGCAATGGACTATCCTTATGTGTTCACAGCGACCGATGAGCTTGGCATGACAAGTTCAGTTGAAGGAAAAATAAGCGTAGATGTTCTTGTCATTCGTGTTGGCGACTATCTTAAAATGCAAGTTCCTTCAATTATTTTCAGAAGCAACAACGCGGACTTTAAGAACGAAGCAGAAGTTGCGGCAGGTCCTAAGTCTGACAGGGTTAACAAAGGCCTTGATCAGAATGTAGTTGACAACAACATTCGTGTATTAAAACGCATTGCAAGCATTCTTAACAAGTTCAAGGACTACACCGTTACAATAGAAGGGCACGCTAACAATGTAAGCGGCACAGAGGAAGAGGAAACCTCAACAGCAAACGGCAATATTCCTCTAGAGCCACTTTCAAAAGAGCGCGCTGAATTTGTAAGAGCGGAGCTTATTAAATACGGAGTGGACGGCGCACGTTTAACAGCAGTTGGACGCGGCGGCAGACAGCCAGTTGTAGCAAGAAGCGACAAGGACAACTGGTGGAAGAACAGACGTGTTGAATTT
>Ga0172378_10001343_pt1 | contig 22666 bp, 26 predicted proteins | sample GrowelOW332metaG_FD_119755 | JGI IMG/M metagenome (GOLD analysis project Ga0172378, IMG submission 119755) | Groundwater microbial communities from an aquifer near a municipal landfill in Southern Ontario, Canada - Pumphouse #3_1 metaG | ecosystem: Environmental > Aquatic > Deep subsurface >... | reverse complement strand
ATCGACACGGGTATGTCCACGGTGACGCGGGTAGCCGTCGTTTCTGTTCTGCAGGACGGAATTGTCGAACGGGTTCGTTACCACGTTCATTCCGGCCCGCTTTAAAATACCGATAAGTTTGAATGCATAGTCGTTGTTGTAATTATGCATTGCCGTCGCATGGCTTGCGGTAACACGCCCCTGCAGCCCGCGGTTTATCGTTTCTTTTGCCATGACTTCAATAAAGCGCGACTCGGGATCGCCTGTCTCGTCACAGTGAATGTCTATGAGGCAGCCGTACTTTTCTGCAAGATCAAACGCGCGGAGTACATCGCGTACTCCGTCCTCGCGGGTAAACTCGTTGTGTGGGATTCCGCCGACTACACCGCATCCGTCCTTCACAGCCTCTTCCATCAGCACGGAAAAAGACGGATCGGTGAATATCCCGTCCTGCGGAAAGGCAACAATCTGAATATCTACGAATTCCTTTACCTCTTCCTTGAGTCTCAAAAGAGCGCGCAGATTGATAAGTGATTTAAGTGTCGTGTCTACGTGTGTACGTATTTTAAGCACACCGTTTGCGATATACCATCGTACGGCTTTGCGTGCGTTGGCAAGAATCTCGTCTTCGGTAAGCGTTTCTTTTTCTATACCCCAGTTTGCAATCCCTTCAAGCAGCGTTCCCGTTTTATTGTGTACGGTTCGGCCTTCAAGAAAAACGGCGTCAAGATGAACGTGCGGGTCAATAAACGGAGGAGATACAAGCTTTCCCTTTGCTTCAATTTCCTTTGTGGCAGAAGCAGTAAGATGTTTTTCAACCACGGCAAATTTTCCGTCCTCAATACCGATATCGTGCAGCCCATCAGTTCCGCGCAGATGTGCATTCCGTATAATCAAATCCATAGTATGTTCCCCTTGTTTATCCCCAGTATATCATATTTTCAGACTTTATCTTCACGGCGGTACGGCTGCAGCAGTGCAAGCGGCGCGCCCGACCGTCCCGACATGATGATAAGTGCTACAAGCGTCATAAGATAGGGAATGAGCAGAAAGAGATCAAACGGAAGGCTCAGTCCCATATTCTGGAGCCGCAGCTGTAAACCGTCCATAAGGCCGAAACCGAGTGCACCAAGAGCTGCGACATACGGATTCCAGTTCCCGAAAATGACCATCGCGATGCATACCCATCCGCGCCCGCCGACCACTTCAGCAAGAAACATGTTCTGATGTGCAAGCGTCATGAATGCTCCGGCCACACCCATAATGCCGGCACCGGAAGTTACACACAGTGTCCGCACCATAGTTACATGTATTCCCGCAGTATCCGCGGCAAACGGATTGTCTCCGACAGTACGGACAGCAAGACCGGCCGACGTTCTGTTCAGAAGAAATGAAAGCAGGGGCACCGATAAAAACGCTATATATGTAAGAACATATTGATTAAAAAAGACGTTTCCTATAAACGGAATTTTTGAAAGCAGCGGTATGGGTACAGTCGTAAACGGATGTACGGTCGGAGGAACCGTAGGAGAACCGACGACAAGACGGTATATATACATTGCAAGTCCCGTGCAGAGCAGCGTAATACCGAGTCCCGCCACATGATGGCTGAGTCCGAGTTTTACCGTGAGCAATGACATGAGCAGGCCGAAAATCATACCGACAAGACAGGCGGCAAGAACACCTGCCCAGAGTGAACCTGTCGCAATAGTCGTCAGGAAGCCGGTAAGTGCGCCCATGAGCATGATTCCTTCAATGCCAAGATTAAGGATACCCGCTTTTTCCGTAAGTATTTCGCCCATCGTACCGAGCAGTATGGGAGTCGCCATGCGGACGGCCGCCCCCAGGACGCCTTCGGTAAACTGAATCATAACAGGTGCACTCATAGAGACCGCCTCACTTTAATGGAATAATCGCGGAACAACAGACAGACGAGCATAATAATCAGGCTCAATCCCTGAATGACGCCCGATATATAAGCCGGAACATGACAAATACGGCTCATCGTCGACGCTCCGTTTCCGACTGCGCTGAAAAAAAACGACGTCGCAAGAACACCGAGCGGATTAAGTTGTGCCAGCATGGCAACCACGACACCCGTATATCCGTATCCCGGAGAAATATCGAGTATCAGACGGTGCTGTATGCCCAGTACTTCGTTCGCACCGCCCAGCCCCGCAAGACCACCGGCAATAAGTGCGGTAATAATTGTTACTTTCCACGTTTTTACACCGCCGAAAAAGGCCACCCGTTCGTTTACGCCTACAGCACGGGTCTCGTATCCGAGTACGGTATATTTCTGGATAACCCACAATACGGCAACAGCGGCAAGCGCAAGCAGCACGCCAAGGTGAAAGCGCGTCCGGGGTATCAGGACGGGAAACACCAGACGGTCTGCAAAGTTCTTCGTTACCGGCCAGCTCGAACCGGGCATCTGCAGCGGTCCGAACAGAAAAATCCCCATGATGTGATACATAATATAATTGAGCAGCAGCGTCGAAACGACGTCGTCAACTTTGAGTTTTGTTTTAAGCAGCGCAGGTATGAGTGCGAACAGGCCTCCGCAGACAAAACCGGTGATGATAAGCAGTGGAATGCCCACAAATGACGGAACGGGAGGAAGTGCAAGCGCCACCGCTGATACGCCAAGCGCACCGGCAAGAAACTGGCCTTCCGCACCGATATTCCAGAATTTTGCCCGGAACGCAAACGCAACTGACAATCCGGTAAACACGAGGGGAACGGCGCCTATACACGTTTCAAAGAAATTGAACTTCGTGCCGAACGCTCCCATAACAAGGCTTGCAAACGCTTCGTTTATATCGGCACCGGCAATTCCTATAAGTCCCGCCGAAATAAGCAGCGTGACGGCAATTGCAATAACAGGAAGAAGCGCTGCCTGCCACGGTTCCATAGGTTTACGTTTTACTATATCAAAATGAATCATTACGCAACTCCGCTTATCCACAGTCCGATACGGTTTCGATCGAACGAACTGCGGGACTGCTCTCCGATAATTTTGCCGCCGGAAATAACGGCTATACGGTCCGAAACGGCAAACAGCTCATCAAGATCGTCCGAAATGACAAGTACTGCTGCACCGCGCTCTTTCTCTGCAGTAAGCCGGCGGTGAATAAAAGCCGCCGCACCTATATCAAGTCCGCGCGTCGGCTGGGAAGCAACGACAAGAGCGGGAGTCCGTTCAAGTTCGCGCGCAAGAATCACTTTCTGAAGGTTACCTCCGGAAAGGCTGCGCACAACGCCGCGACTGCTTCGCGGATATACGTCGAACTCGTTCATAAGCGCATCCGCTGTCCGGGTAACCGCTTTTCTGTTGAGTATACCGCTCTTTGAACAGAATTCAGAATTACGCTGACGGCCCAGCAGCATATTTTCTTCGACGGAAAGTTCCATCAGAAGCCCCGTACCGATACGGTCTTCGGGAATGCGGGCCATACCCGACTGTATAACTTCCCACGGTCTGCCGAATGTCATGCTTTTTCCGTTCACCACGACACTCCCTTTTTCAGGAACCGACAGTCCGAACAGAATATCGCACAGCTCCGTCTGACCATTCCCCGAAACACCCGCAATGCCCAGAATCTCGCCTCCGGCAGCATCAAGGCTCAAAGCGTCAAGCCGCTTTGCTCCGGTACCGGACACCGCACACAAACCGGAAATATGAAGGACAGCATCCTTTTTCAGCACACCTTCCCGGGCCGGAATAAAAACCGGTGCATCATCCTGCGCCTTTCCAATCATGAGCGAGGCAAGTTCCTCTGCAGACGTTTCCGTTGTCTTCAGCTCCGCTGTAAGCTTTCCGCGGCGAAGTACGTACACCCTGTCGGTAACGCCGATAATTTCCTTCATCTTGTGTGAAATAAGGATGATGGCAAGCCCGTCGTTCACCAGACCGTGCAGTGTACTGAACAGTGATCCGGCTTCCGCAGGCGAAAGTACTGCCGTCGGTTCATCCATGATAAGCAGTTCCGCACCGCGGTACAACGCTTTAAGGATTTCGACTTTTTGCTTCTGTCCGATGGACAGTGAACTTACCAAAGCGTCGGGGTCAAGATCGAAGTGATATTTATCCATAAGTTTACGGACATCTTTCCGCGCTTTCTGAAAATTAAGCAGAAAACCAGTATGTCCGTACGGTCCGGTCATGAGATTTTTCAGAACGGATAATCCCGGAATCAGCGTAAAATGCTGGTGAATCATGCCGATTCCTTCTTTTATTGCGTCTCCGGGATTGGCAAAGGAAACGGTCTTCCCTTTTATAAGGATGGAGCCCGAATCCTGTCCGTACAGTCCGAAAAGAATGTTCATAAGAGTTGATTTACCGGCACCGTTTTCACCGAGGAGCGCACATATTTCCCCCCGGTCAACATGTATTGAAATGTCGTCGTTTGCACGGTTTCCGAGAAACGATTTACAGATGTGCTGCATTTGAATAAGCGGCACATCTGCTTTTTTTACATCAGTTGTCATCATACTCCATATTAGTCAGAAGCAAGCTCTGTTTCCACAACGGGTACAACGAGCGAACCGTCGGTAATTTTTGCTTCGGTGTCTTTTACAAGCTGAATAACGTCCGCAGGCAGCGTCGATTCAAACTGATGGAACGGAGCAAGAGAAGAACCGCCTTTTGCATACATAGAATAGTCCTTAAGATTAACGGCTTCCGTCTTTCCTGATTTTACAATTTCGATTTCATGCTTCACGATGGGATAGACGTTCCACTCGCAGCTTGTTATGACAGTATCCGGAGCAAGGCTGTTCTGATCGGTCATGTTTCCGAAGGCATATACACCCTTTTCCTTTGCTGCTTCAAATACGCCGAACCGTTCAGCGTAAATAAGATCCGCGCCGGATTCAATCTGTGAAATAGCTGCTTCCTTCGCTTTTGCGGGATCAAAGAAACTTCCGATATAGGTAATCTTCACTTTTATAGCAGGATTTACGCTCTGAGCACCGGCTTTGTACGCATTGACCAGACGATTCACTTCCGCAATCGGCATAGCAGCTACGACGCCGAGTGTGCCCGTCTTCGTCATTTTCCCTGCGATAACGCCGCACAGATATGCAGGCTCGTGGATCCAGTTGTCGAACACGGAAACGTTCGGTCCCTGCTCGCTCTGCTCTGAACCGAATGCAAACTGGACGTCGGGATAATCTTTCGCAACCTTGCGGACAGGATCTTCGCCTGCGCCGAATGCATCGCCGATAATAAGTTTAAAACCGCGTTCGCAGTATTCACGAAGCACCTTTTCATAATTGGCAGCATCTACTTTTTCCGTATATTCGTAGGTAATACCACCGTCTTTCTCTGCCTGCAGCATTGCTGTGTGAATTGCCCCGTCCCACGGTTCTTCAATTGCGGTCTGGAAAATAGCGGCAACTTTTATATCCGCATTGTCGGGTTCGGCAGCCTTTTTCTGCTTACTGCAGGACATGAATACTGCTCCGCTTAGAAGCAGAACGGTAAGTCCTGTGAACAAAAACTTCTTCTGCATAATAATCTCCTTTTCAGTTTAAAAAAAAGCGATGATTCCCCCATAGGAGGCGTCATCGCTTTAGCATAGGGAACTATATATAATTCCATTTTACTTGTCAACCGCATGAAGAATATAAAAAGTAAATATTCTCTTGACATTTATATACCTACCGGTATATAAATAAAGATATGGGAACAGATAATTCTGAAAAAACAATTATAGAAAAGGCACTGCAGCTCTTCAGTGCACACGGATACGACGGTACCGGGATCCAGGACATTACGGCAGCTGCAGGTATAACAAAACCGACACTCTATTATTTTTTCGGCAGTAAGGACGGCCTTTTCGAAGCAGTCTGGGAGACATACTTTCCACTGCTGGAAACACCGCTCCGGCCATACTGTACGTATGAAAACCATATACAAGACTACAAGCACGATGTCTACGAACAGCTCGTACACATTGTGCTTGTATTTTTCCGGTATGCACTTGCCAACCAGGATTTCTACCGGCTTATGATGGAATCAGTCTTTGCACCGCCTGAATCAAAGTCGTCGATTCTTTCGACTGCTTATTTTAAAAGGCTGTATTCACTGCTTGAACAGTTTTTTACCGGCGCTGCAGAAGTACATGGAAACATGAAGGGAAAAGCTCTGCAGTTTGCAGTCAGCTTTCTTGCACAGATAAACGCATACGCCGCATTGCGGCTGGTACAGGACGACGAAAATGTCCAGCGTCCGAATCTTGATGAAGCATGTGCACAACAGCTTGTTAAACAGTTCATGCATGGTATTTTTGCCTGAACTTTTTTTATAATCTTACAACAGGAGAACAGAAATGTGGTTCAATGACGCAGTTTTTTATCAGATATATCCTCTCGGACTCTGTGGAGCACCGGCAGAAAATTCATGGGACTGGTCGGTATGGAACGGTGCTGCCCAGCCGGTAAACAGAATCTCACGCATATCATCATGGATTCCCCATCTGCAGAAGCTCGGAATAAACGCAGTTTATTTTTCCCCCGTATTTCAGAGTGACCGGCACGGATACGACACGCGTGATTATTATACGATTGACAGCAGACTTGGCAGCAACGAAGATTTTGCCGAAGTCTGCCGTCTGCTTCATAATGCAGGGATCAAAGTCGTACTCGACGGAGTATTCAATCACACCGGACGCGGGTTCTGGGCATTCCGGGACGTGCAGCAGAATAAACAGCAGTCCGCATATAAAAACTGGTTCCACATTGACTGGAACCGGAATTCGGAACAGAACGACGGCTTCCGGTACGAAGGCTGGGAAGGACATTACGACCTTGTAAAACTGAATCTGGAAAATCCCGCCGTTCAGGAACATCTGTTCGGTGCAGTACGAAAATGGATCGACCTGTTTGATATCGACGGTATCCGGCTGGATGTCGCATACAGCCTCCCCGTATGGTTTATTCAAAAACTGCGGGTATTCACCGATTCTCTCGGCAGGGAAAAAGGACGCGAAATCGTACTCATCGGAGAACTTATTAAAGACGAGTATGCGCAGTTCATCGGCCCCGGCAGACTGCACAGCTGTACCGGATATGAATGCTACAAAGGCATTCATTCCAGTCTGAACGATATAAACATGTTCGAGATTGCGTATTCGTTCAATCGTCTGTACGGACAGAACGGTATATGCAGAAACATGGATTTGTTCAACTTTGTTGATAACCACGATGTCGAACGAATTGCAAGTATTCTTAAAAACCAGCGGCACATTCCGCTCGCGTACGGTCTTCTGTTCGCCATGCCGGGAACACCATGCATATATTATGGAAGCGAATGGGGAATTACCGGGAAAAAGGCCGATGGAGACAGCACGCTCCGTCCGGCACTTGAACATCCTGAATGGACAAACCTTACAGATCTGATTGCAGGATTTGCACGCTGCCGCCGTGAAACTTCCGCACTCAGAAACGGTTCGTATCGTCAGCTTTTTCTCACGAACGGACAGTTCATGTTTTCACGCACCGATGGAGGAACGGAAATTATTGCCGCTCTGAATGCCTCAGGAACGCCGTACACTGTACAGCCGAGCGGACAGGCGTATGCTCACTTCGACGGATTATACGGAACGTACCGCAGCATCCTGACAGGAGAAACGTTCCAATTCAACGGCAGCGTATTCCTGCCGCCGGAAAACATACAGTACCTTGTCCGTACCTGATTTTTAAAAATCATTTTCTCTGTGTTACACTTACATATAAGAAACGGAGGAATTCATGATTTACAATCAGTGGTATGCCGTACTTGACGCACGGGAAGTAAAAAAGAACAGACTCATTGGAGTAACCCGGTTTTCAGAAAAACTTGTTTTCTGGCGGAACGATAAAAACGACATATGCTGTACTGCCGATAAATGCTGTCACAGAGGAGCAAGTCTGTCCTGCGGTACGATCGTCAACGGACATGCAGCATGCCCGTTCCACGGGTTCGAATACGACAAAACCGGAAAAGTTACGTATATTCCCGCCGCAGGAAAGAATGCCGTTCCCGGAGAACAGTACCGTGTTAATTCATATAAGGCCAGAGAAAAATACGGGTTCATCTGGGTGTGGTACGGTGCAGAAGATGCGGCTCTCCCCGAAATTCCCTTTTTTACCGATCTGAAGGACGGCTTTACCTGTGGGCAGATTGCTGAAACATGGCCTGTTCATTATACCCGTGCAATTGAGAACCAGCTCGACGTCGTACATCTGCCGTTCGTACACCGGACGACAATCGGACGGGGAAATAAAAAACTCGTCAACGGACCGGTTGTAAAATGGAACAGGACGCTCATGACCTTTTACGTAGACAACGTAAATGACGAGGGGCAGAAACCGCTGAGACCTGATGAAATACCGGACTACGAAAAACTGTTCAGTCTGCAGCTGCAGATGCCGAATATCTGGCAGAACCGTATATCACCCCACCTCCGTATTATGGCAGCCTTTGCTCCGGTCGATGAAGAGCACACACACATTTATCTCAGATTTTACCAGAATTTCGTACGGATCCCTGTTCTTCGTTCTGTCGTGAATACGGCAGGAAACATAATGGACCGTATTATACTTCATCAGGACCGCCGCGTCGTTATTACCCAGCTACCGAAGAAAAGCGGATACCTGACGGACGAACACCTTGTACAGGGAGATCTCCCCATTATCGAATTCAGAAAAAAAAGAAATGAACTTGGCATCCGTTGATCCGGACAGAGAATTTACTACTCCGTCGCAAGCGGCAGGCACCCAGTAATTTTTTTATGTCCGGTGCCCCTGCTTTTCCGATACCGTATTCGAAGAATTATAGATACTGTCGAACATGTCGGCATTGTCCCGAAAGACACTCAGAATATCAGGATCAAAATGAAAAGGCATAGTTCTTCCGTCCCCTTCAGTCAGTATATGCATCGTAGTTGCGTGATCAAGCGCAGGTTTGTACGGACGTTTGCTGCGCAGGGCATCGTACACATCTGCGATCTGCGTTATCCGTGCAGAGAGCGGTATTTTACTGCCTATAAGACCTTCCGGATAGCCGGAACCGTCCCAGTGTTCATGATGGGACAGCGCTATTTCTGCACCCATAATAAGATAACGCGAATTTCCGCCGCGGAGAATCTCAGCACCAAGCATACAGTGCGAATGCATGACTTTCATTTCTTCGTCGTTAAGTTTGCTGTGTTTAAGAAGAATAGAATCGGGGATTCCTATTTTTCCTACATCGTGCATAAGTGCTGCAAGCAGAATAGTTTTAATAAAATCTTCATCCATACCGAGCAGCTCTGCAAGCGCACAGCTGTACCGGCCGATGCGGTTTATATGAAAGCCTGTATCCTCATCTCTGAATTCCGAAGCTCGAACAAGCGTTACCAGAGTTTCCCGGTACGCTTCATCAAGTTTTGTTGCCCTTTCCTTAATTTCTATCTTAAGTGAATCGTTATAATAATTTAGAAAATCTCCGTATTCTTTGGATCGCAGAAAATTGTGTATACGTGCAGCGAGTTCATCTCCATCAAGGGGTTTTACAAGAACATCATCAGCACCGGCCTTCAGTGCTTTCAGTATTTTTTTCTTTTCTGCAGATAACGTAGTAATTAGTACCGGAATGCAGCTCGTATGCTCATCCTCTTTCAAACGCCTCACAATTTCAAGACTGTCCATACCGGGCATCATGATATCCATCAGAATAAGATCAATCTTTTCACCGGCTGACAGGGTTAGAACTTCCTGTCCTGTTCCGGCGTACATAACCCGGTAGTTTTCAGAAGACAGCAGAGCTGCAGTGATGTCTCTTTCTGATTCATCACCACAGGCTATGAGAATTGAAGAACCGTATCCGCTGTTTTCAAATGTCATACAGATCAAATTCTAACACATTTTTTACAGATAAACCATTTACCGCTTTCTCTGTTCAATTATTGCAGGAATAAACGATACAAGAGATCCTGCCGCAATAACAGCTATTCCGAACAACATTGCAGGAGCAATCGTCTCATGCAGAATAAACAGTGCAAGGACAGGAGCCAGCACAGGTTTAATAAAAAATACGAGAGAAGCTAAGGACGGACTGGTATATTCCATCGCCATAAAATAAGACGCAAATCCACCGCCGGTAACCGCAATACAGATATACAGAAACACAGGAAGTACGGCGGGAGTATATCCCGTGCAGAGTGGAATTTGCGCAAATGCAGAAAGTCCTGTCTTTGTAAGTATTTCCGCCACAGGTTCAATATGGCTGAGCGCAACGACAGTCAGCAGCTCAAATGAACCAAACAAAAAAGAACCGCACGTCACTGCTGCACCTCCGTAACGGCGGCATCCTTCTTTACCGGATACGCTGTAAAGTGCAAAAAAAACAACGGAAAGACCTATAAACAGGAATCCAGCAGGCGTTCCCGCAGAACCTGCTCCTGTTACAATAATGGCAATACCGGCAACATCAAGCAGTAAAGCTATAACCTCATGTTTTTTTACCTGTTCATGAATAATAAGAAAAGCAAAAAACAGCACAAAAACAGGATTTGAACTGAAAACCACGGCGACGGCCGAGGCATTTGCGTTCATAACCGCAAGCTGATAAAACATCATGCTCAGCACAACATTGAATAACCCAAGCAGCCCAAAATAAGCAGCTGCCTGTACTGTAATTTTTTCACCGCGTAATCTTAACGCACGGAATGCAAACGGCAGAAGAAAAAGACCTCCAACAAAAAAGCGCGTACAGGTAAGCTGTACCGGATTAAATTGTCCGGAAACAAATTTCAGTGCAACTTCCATGGAACTGAACAGCACAGTTGAAAGTGAAATAAAAAGTATTCCCTTTTTTATATTCATAATTTTTTACCTCAAAATGGAATGAAATGATACTAATCAAATTACTACTTTTTTACAATCAAAAATCCGACCATAGAAAAAGAGAATTACATACTCTATACGGATTAAAATGCCGGCTGCCGGTATGTACCCCTGAAAAAGTGGAAAATAACAGAAAAAAAATGTATATTACTTATATGAAAATACATTCAGAGTCAAACAGCCAGCTCACCGGTATTATCCGGGAGCAGACAGAAATTCTTCTTAAAAACCTTGATGACCAGATCGCCGCAGCGGATCTTAACGTACCGATAGACGGACTGCCCAACTGGCGTTATCTTTTCCATACAATCCATTCTCTTGATAAAAATTTTATAAATCCTGATAATTTTACGGAACCTGCTGTTTCCGTCTGCGGTATAGAACCAGATCTTGCAGTTATAGACGAAAACCGCCCGGGATACCGCCAGGCTGCGGAAGTTACGGTGAAGCGGGAGCAGCTTGCAGCCTATGCATCCTATGTGCGGCAAAAGATCGAATCATATTTGAGTACGCTTGACGATACCATGCTCGCTGAAAAACCTGACGGCTGCCGTTTTAGCAGGCTTACGCTCATTATAGGACAGAGCAGACATAGTATGTGGCATCTGGGATTATCATCCGGGCTGACCGTACAGACGGGAAAACAATGGCCCGTGTACACAGGATTGTTCAGGTAAAATACAAATTTTCTCCCTGTCATTTTAATATACTGGTGTTACAGTAATTATTATACAACAGGAGGTTTTATGGAACATATTTCACGTATCGTTCTATCAGCGGCAGTATTTTTAACAGTCTGCACGATGGGACTCTTTTCTGAAAACAGTCCTGTACCTTACGGAAACAAGGCCGCTGCGCAGGACACGGAGCTGAATATTGAAGACATGCTCCTGTACTCGCTTGAAGACGAATACATGGCGCACGCTGAATATACTGCCATACTGGCGGAATTCGGGACAGTCAAACCGTTCGATTCAATTCTCAAAGCAGAAGAAACTCATATTGCCGCTGTAAAAAGAGCATGCGGTACACACGATATCGCTGTACCGCCCGACCAGGGCGCAGCATATGCAGTTGTTCCTTCAGATTTAAAAGAAGCATTAAAAACAGGTGTTCAGGCAGAACTTGACAATATAGCGATGTACGAACGCTTTCTTTCCGACGATAAACTTGCCGGAGCAGATACTTCAGATATCAGCAGACTTTTCAGAAGTCTTAAACGGGCTTCCGAAAACCATCTGCAGGCATTCCGGAAACAGCTCAAAAAGTACTGAATGCCGGAAAAAACTCGGCCGCCGATACCGGAGTTTCAGAATTTTTCCACTAAAGGTTCTTTACCAAATGCATTAAAGACAGCAGCTGCATTTTTTAAATAAAGCACTTCGAACTTACCGTCGTCAACGGCGTACATACCCTTGAGCGAAGGATTATCTTCCAGCATAGCTTTTTCCGCTTCAACAGATTCGTCCCTGACCACTTCGCAGGTAAGTCTTATCCATTCGTCTCCGGCCATACCTGAAATCTCAACTTTCGGATTTTCGAGCATCTGCCGGAAACAGTTCTTTTTATTACTTGTCGTAATATACAGTTTACCGTTATAGATACACACCGCACCGAACGGCCGAACCCGCGGCTGATCACCATCCATTGTTGCAAGATAAAATGTTCCTGCTTTTCTCAAAAATTCATACGTACGTGTCATATAATGCCTCCACAAAGCATAGTATTGATACTGTACTAATAGTAGTTGTATATTACAAGTACGATTTTTTACTATACTAAGTATCTTTTTAGATACTGCTGTCATATATCAGGAAGGTACCCTTATGGATAAAAATGAAGCAGAAGAACTTTTCGGGATCTGTCCGTACGTCACAACCCAGAAACTGTTTTCCGGCAAATGGAGTCTGCTGATAATGCATCTGCTCCAAGAAAAAACGATGCGATTCGGAGAACTGCAGCGCGCACTCGGAGACATTACACAGACGACACTTACAAAACAGCTGCGTTTTCTTGAAGACTACAACCTTATACAGCGCAAAGTTTTCAATACCATACCGCCGAAAGTCGAATATTCCCTTACCGGCATAGGCACAGAATTTATGCCTGTCATACAGGCACTTGCCGTGTTCGGGGATTCGTATATTACTTTTATGAAAACAAAAAAACAGAATGTAAAAAAAGAGTGAAATGAAACGGAGGAATTTATGTCAATGATAACGAAAACAGCCAGACATCGTTCAGAAAAACAAATACTCACGGATGAAAAAACAAGCTGACGGAAATGTTTAAAGAAGTACACCATGAGAAGGGATACGACTATTCGGAATATATGTATCCGGCTTCTCCAGAGAAATGACCCGCTCCGTACATGAATATCTGGCAAATTTTTAAAAGCAGTAAATAATAAATATCTACAGTATAATAATATTATAATAAGGAGAAAACAGATGACCTTAGGTGCGACGCTATATGTCAAAAACAGTACGGAAGCCGCAGCGTTTTACTGTGACGCATTCGGAATGAACATCGGATATAACGCCAGAAATGATGACGGAACGTATCTGCATGCAGAACGTATCTGCAGGCAGAACTGGAAAAAGACGGGCAGAGCGTATTCGCCGTAAGCGAATCAGAAGAAGCATCAATTGTACAGGCCATGCTGTCGTCCGGTAAACCGACAATGAGCCTTGGTGTTAATTTGAACAGCGATGAAGAACTGTATCATGCATATGAAATGCTCTCTGCGGGAGGACATATATTACGTCCAGCTGGAGAACTTCCGTGGTCGCCCCTTTCTGCTGACGTAGTCGATAAATACGGTATCTGCTGGTATATATACGTTTCCCAGCACAAACCGGACTGATTATTATTATTATTTCAAAGTACAGGCTTATTTATTCAGATACAGACAGAGGCGCTTCCCGTCAGTCGGAGGTGCCGATACGCGCAAGCAGCGTAATAAGTACCTTTGCGGGACGCAGGTCATAGTCGTCCGCATTCATATGGCCTGAATCATGCGAATAGTCGGGCCATTCGAGTTCGACGCCGTCTGCAATCAGTTTCTGCACACCGTTTAATATATTGCGGCCGACTGATGCGTGCTCAAAATACGTCTTCAGGCTGACTGCTGCATTTTTCTGTTCAGCAGTCAGCCTGTCGTACGCAGCAACGGCTTCATGGCCGGCAGTTCTTGAACCGGTATAAGTCTGACTGGTATAGGCAGGGGACTGAGTACCGCAGCCGGTTAATACCAGGGCAGTCAGAAAAACCGGCAGAATACATCCGTTCATATACAATTCCTCTTACATACAATCAGCAGCGCAACTGACGGACAATTTCTGTATTTGACAATCTTACCTTGGAATCCGACAGTACGCAGGAAAAAAGTATTGCAGTGCGTCTTTAAGTGTGGTAAAAGTAACACATGCGGGAATTCGATTATTACTTTTTTGATTTGTTCAATACCCTGATAAAGCTGGAACCGTACGAACAGGAATGCAGCCGTGAATACAATCTGCTGGGAATTTCAAAAGAAGCATGGGACAAAAACTCCGAATACAATTACGAAAACCGTGCCCGCGGACGGATAACAAGTCCGGAAGAAATAATTACAGGACTTGTCAGAAACTGCAGACCGGATGCCGGTCAGGAAATTATAAACACAGTATTCAACGTACGTAAAGAACGATTCCGCCGTGCTATGGTTCAAATCGATCCAGATATATTAAAAACGATACAGGAACTCCACAAACGGAACAAAAAAATCACCCTGATAAGCAATGCTGACGCGTTTGATACATTATTCTGGAAAGACTCTCCGCTGTTTCCTTTCTTTGACGAAACAGTTTTTTCCTGTGATACCGGGCTCATGAAACCGGATGCGGCGATATACGATTTCGCTGTCAGAAAAACAGGAGCCGACAAGCAAAGCAGCGTTTTTATCGGTGACGGAGGATTCAACGAACTTGAAGGCGCGAAAAATGCGGGAATTACTTCCGTACTTACTACACAGATAATCAAAAACACGTGGCCGGAAGGAATACCGGCATTTGCACTGCATGCAGATTATGTAATCGAAAACTTCACAGAGTTGTTATGCTGAAGCAGCTTTTACCTGCAGCAGGAAAAGGGTTGTCCCTTACAGCATTACCGGATTCGTCCATGCGGTCCGTCCTGCAGAATCAACGCATTCTATACGCAGATACGTTTCCGTTCCCTTCATTACGTGTTCGCTGTAAGTAATCTTTCCGCCCGGCAGTTCCGGCAGATATGTTCTGCTGCTTCCCACAGGTCCGCCGCAGACAAAATTTATTCTGGCAGCGGAAGAACAGTCTATCCATGCCGTACCGTGTTTAATTCCCCAGTTGTAAATTTCCGGCCCTGACGACGAATAAAAACGGCCTTCAAGCAGAGACGTCACAATTGAATCATGCGTCAGCTTTTCCGCCTGCACCATAACATATCCGCCGCATGCATCGTCGAATTTTCCCGCATTATGATTATCGTCAACGGCCGTTCCCAGAATGAATGTGTCTCTTCCTAGCAGCGTATCCCACTCACGCGTACACACACCCTGACCGCATTCATTCATCGTATTGTAATTAAATATCTCAAGTGCCCAGAGATTCTTCGTATGCATATATTCTTTCGGCGCAACACGCGACCAGAACGGATGATTATACATAACAAGACAGCCGTGCGAATAAAGTTTTTCGGCAAGACGTTCAGCTTCCGCCGCTCCATCCCATTTCTTGTATATGATACGCGGCAAAAAACGCTGCTTATGTCTGAACAAACCGTGATGAGCCGCTGCCTGCATTTCGGACGTACCAAGAATACCGTTCATGTGATGAACCTTTTCCAGCGACTTTGTCCTGATATTAATAAAATATACTCCTGCTTCCACGCCGGGTAGAATGATAAAATCGTCGGAATTAAATTTAGAACGGTAATCCGTATACAGATCATGTTCGGTAAAACATAAAAAATTATACCCGTATGACTTGTACAGTTTTACACTTTCGGACGGTCGCAGATTTCCGTCCGAATTCGTCGTGTGGCTGTGAAGATTCCCCTTATACCAGTGTCCTGAATCACTAAATGCAGTAAATTTCATATATTCCCTCTCTGACCGCAGTATTACTATTCTATTTATTTTCTATACTGCGTGTTTATTGTAAGAATATGATGAGTATCAGAACAATTTTAAAATGCATTGCTAACAATTATTTTAACATTTATCAGCTGCATATTCCGTATACCTTACAAAATACCACCGTTTGAATCGATTACACTGCGGTACCATAGACCGGAATCCTTTACCGTACGTTTCTGTGTCGAATAATCAACATGGATAAGCCCGAACCGTTCGCCGAAACCTTCTGTCCATTCATAATTATCCATAACTGACCACGCAAAATAACCTTCGACAGGTGTTCCGTCTCCGACTGCCCTGCGCAGCTCAAGCAGATACCGGTGCATAAAATCGATACGCAGCGGATCGTGAACTTTCCCGTCAAGCGCAACCCAGTCAGCCATGGACAATCCGTTCTCCGTAATAATAACCGGCAGCCCGTACCGTTCATACAGAAAATCAGGCATGTACCTGAGTATTTCCGGAGTCACTTCCCATTTTAGTGAAGTCTGATCGAATCCCCTTTTTTTCGGAAGACATACAGGTTTACCGTCGGGTCCGGCCTTTACAGCCGTTCCCTGATACAGGTTGCACCCGAGAAAATCAAGAGGACTGTATAAAGTTTTCATATTATCTTCTTTAAGAAGTTCCTCTGGAAAATCAGTCCGGAATGCATTGATACCGTCTTCCGGATATTTACCCAGAAGAATCGGATCAAGCCACCATGTGGTCGGCCATAAACTTTTATCCGCAGCGGAAAAAGCCTGCATACGTGCAGCGTCGATATCAGCTTTTAAATCTGATGCCGGGTAATATGCACTCGGATTCGAGGCAATTCCGACTGACGGTTTTTTTACGGCATACGTCCTGATCGTTCTGACCGCGAGGCTGTGGGCTTTCAGTATTGAGTTAATAAGGTAAAAACCTTCCCTCTGAGTCACATGCAGTTTCGGAGCATAGTTTCCGTCAATATATCCGATAATAATATGACACTGAGCTTCGTTCAGCGTCATCCAGTGCGTTACCCGGTCCGACAGAGCTTCCACGACAACTTTTACGTAATCGGCAAAAATAAACGGCATCTGTGGGTTTGCCCATCCGCCGATATTCTGCAGTGCCTGCGGAAGGTCCCAGTGGAAAAGCGTAATATACGGTTCAATTCCGGCTTTCAGGAGTTCGTCGACAAGATTGCTGTAAAACAGCAGTCCCTTCTCATTCACTTTTCCCCTTCCGTCCGGAAGAACACGGCTCCAGCTTATCGAAAACCGGTATGCCGTAAGTCCCATTTCTTTCATGAGTGCAACGTCTTCCTTGTACCGGTGATAATGGTCACAGGCAACGTTCGCAGTATCAAGATTGCGTATATTAGTCCTGCCGGTAACAGGATTCGGCCTCGTATCGTTTGAATATATATCCCATATAGAAGCGCCCTTGCCGTCCTCAAACGCCGCGCCTTCAATCTGATATGCAGCAGAAGCTGCTCCCCATGCAAAATTTTCCGGAAAGTTCATACTATACCTCAGTTATGGAAGAATTATGAAAATATAGCTCATCAGATAAATTAAAACAATGTCGTTTCAGTAAATAATCCGGAGTGATACGGGTGTATAATAAGTACCGTATATAATAAGTACCGTATATAATAAGGAGAAGTTTATGGAACAGGGTATAGACATTAATCTCTGGTTCAACAACAACGCAAAAGAAGCGGTAGATTTTTATCTTTCAGTATTCAAAGACGGTAAAATTACCGGAACAGAATATTATACGGAAGCCGGTAAAGAAATTACCGGTCACAAAAAAGGTGATATCGTTACCATTGAATTCCAGCTGCTTGGAACACGTTTTGTGGCAATTAACGCAGGCCCTGAATTCGCCTTCAGCCCGGCAGTCTCATTTTCGGTAACTTGCAGAACGCAGGAAGAAATCGACTATTACTGGAATGCATTGTCAGCCGTACCGGAAGCGGAACAGTGCGGCTGGCTGCAGGATAAATACGGCCTTTCCTGGCAGATAGTTCCGGCTGTCTTGATCGATATGATGAAAAAGGGAACGGCGGAGCAACGGCGGAAAATTACTGCAGCGTACCTGGGAATGAAAAAGTTTATCATAAAGGATCTGCAGGACGCGTACCGTATACAGTAAGCCCATTCCCCTGCAAATTGCGTTATGAACAAATATCAGTTTTTCTGTGTTGACAGGGCAAGTTTTAATCCGAAGCAGATCAGTACCATGCCGGACAGTTTGTCTATCATCATCATGATCCGCTGATTCCCACGGAGAACACCGACTATCCTGTCAACCAGAAGAATGATCACAACTTCTACGGCTACACCTGCAAATACGGTAAACAGTCCAAGACTGACAACCTGAAACGAATACGAACCGATTTCCGGGTTTATAAACTGCGGCAGAAAGGCCAGAAAAAAAATAACGCTTTTAGGATTCAGCACACCGACGAAAAATCCTTTTTTGTATGCATTCTGATTTTTTTTCATTCCGTTCGTTTCCGGAACGACCGTCATGCTCCGCGATACAATTGCCTTAACTCCCAGATAACACAGATATACCGCACCGAGAATTTTAATGACGGTAAACACTACAAGCGAGGTCGAAAGAACAACAGCCAGACCGCAGGCGACAAGCAGCACGTGAATCGTCGATCCGCATGCCGTACCGAGCGACGCGTAAATTCCCTGTTTTTTACCGCTGCTTACCGCAGTCGATACAACAAATATCATTTCCGGTCCCGGGGAAATATTAATAAGAATAACGGCAATAAGAAAACCGGGAATTAAAGACATATCGAGCAAAACGGATACCTCCTTTTTTTAATCTTATGGTATAGTATATAATCATATATAAACAGTAAATACTTCAAAAAGAATATTGAATACAGAAAACAGCATATGTGGGGGAAAAATGAAGGGAGAAATATCTTTTGATGATGTCAAAATAAACTATGAGGTACTGGGAAAGGGAATGCCTGTATTATTCATACACGGCTGGAGTGTCGATCATCTTTTGTGGAAAAATCCGGTTGAAAAAAGTCTTGGTTCATACAAAAAAAAATATAAAAGGATTTATTTTGATTTACCCGGAATGGGAAAATCAACCTGCGGTATGAATATCCATAATACGGATGACATGCTGGAACTGGTATGTAAATTTATTACATACATCATCGGCGGAGAAGATTTTATTCTGGCAGGAGAATCTTACGGAGGATATATTGCTCAGGGACTTCTTGTAAAAATGAGCGGAAGAATCCGGGGATTGTTTTTATTATGTCCGCTTATTTTTCCCGGATACCGGAAAGGACGTCATGCGGAACATATTGTTCTTGAACGTGACGATACGTTTATGAATACGCTGTCGCCGGAAAAAAGAAAAGAATTTGAGTACCTTTCTGTCGTTCAGACGAAGGATACATACACAATGTATAAAAAGGACATAAATTTACAGATCATGAAGGAGAACGAAGGCTTTTTAAGCAGTAAACTGGACGGAAGTTTCACGTATGATCTGCATAGTATAAAAGTAACATACGACAGACCGGTACTGGTATTAGTCGGAAGACAGGATACGGAAGTAGGATTTGAAGATCAGTACGATCTTTATAAAGATTATAAACGGGCGTCTGTCTGTATTCTGGATAAGAGCGGTCATAACCTGCAGATTGAACAGAATAAAATATTCGGGGTACTGTTTCTGGAATGGCTCGACAGAATCAGGACAATGGACTGCTGATTCATTCAACAGGACTTTATATTTCACTTGATTTTGCTTACCTAAAAGAATTATCCACACTTGACATGTATCTTCGTGAAATCATTTTAAAAATGACAATCGATATTGAACATTTTCTCAAAGTAAAAATGCTTAACGATCTGCAAAAAAATATCTTACGGATATGCCTGTGTGGGTACTCGTCGAACTCTAGTCATTCGGAGATCTTAACAGATTTTATACCTGCTATTATACCCGGTATCCCATAGGCAATACGGTAAGCCCATACCTCTGGTCTGCACACACCAGGGAGAACCGCACGGTATGTGCGGTTCTCCCCTTTTTTCATACGCGCTATGCTACCGTAAGTATCTGTTCGGAAACGTCGCTCCGTGCATCACCTTTAATAAGTCCCGTACTTCCCGATGACTGAGTTACAACCCGGACTTTAACGTGTGTTCCGGATGCAAGTGAAGCAGGAATATTAAAATCGATTTCACGCAGTGTATTCCATGCAAGTTCCTCTACTTTTACTGCCGTTCCGTTTTCATTGCCGTCTTCATCGACAGGGACAATATACAGACCAGTGTCCGCTGCCGTTCCCGCTATTTTGATGTTCATCCCCTTGACAACACAGGCTGTCCCCTGTTTTACTGTATGCAATACAGTATCGTCGGTTGATTTTCCGACTGCTGCAGACGCATTGTAGACACTGAGGATATGAGGCCCAACTCTGGCCTCAGTGTCTATGTAGGTTGTCGTTTCTTTTACTGCGTCTTTTGCCTGCGGAAGTACGCGCGCACCGGCTGTCATTGCATATGCGGTTGTAGAACCGTCCGTTCCTTCAATAGAAGTGTCCTCCTTTACGCCGGAAACTTTCGGATAAATAACGGCAAGATCGCAGAGATTCACCGACTGCCCGTTTTTAAGCAGTGCTTTGGCAGCGTCGGTTATTTTGCTGCACGCCATGTACAGTACGTTGCGGTCAAGACTTGCATCCTGTTCGATCATCATTGAAATAAGACCGCCAAGTTCCACCCGCTCGCTGTGGGCATTTACTTTTCCGTAATACCCTGTGCCGGTAAGTGCGTTTTTGTACAGCTTTACTCCGACTCCTGATTCATGTTCTCCGAATTGTGTATTCATATGAATACCTCCATTTTTCTGCCTGCGTTTCCGCACGCGGCAGTACTGTATACCATCCCGTACGGGACGGCTTTTTTTACCGGCATACCGCCGGAAAAAATCATTCAGTAAGTCCCGGAAGAGGAACCATAATGCCTTCTGCCCTGCAGCATTCAAGGCACCGCCGGTAAAGCGTCGGTTCTTCTTCCCGTGCATAATCAGTATCCGTCAACACGTTTCCTCCTGCGGCCTTCGTGAGTGCTATACTCCCGAAATACAGTGCCCGGGGAATTATGCCGCCGTAATACAGTTTGTTGAGCAGTTCACGGGAAGGAAGACCGAACGTACTGATCATATACGCGAACTCACAGTCTGCAATGTGGTGGCGCGAAATTGTCTTCGTAGTAAGCAGCATCACGCGGTTTACCGCTTCCTGCGGAAAAAGAAATTCACGCGTAAAAAGCTCACAGAACATATCGACTGCCTTTCTGCGGAATACGGAATCACCATCTGATTCCTGTATACCGTTCACGGAAAGAAGCAGTCGTGCAAACTCATACACAATAGTCCACCGCTGTTCCGTATGCTTTCCGGCAGAACGGTACCCAATGAACGGAATGTCGGCACAATACCCCGACGCGCCGGTGAAATCAGCCAGGTCAAGCGGAACGGGCACAATTCCCGTCTGTTCAATAAGATCACAGACTGACTGAACCGGCAGTTTCATGTCCAGTCCGAACATACTCCGCACCGCATGCGCATCCTTTTCCGTTCCGACCGTAAAATATTTCCTTCCTGCAATAAAATCCTTATACGAACTGCTGTCAGAAGGCAGATCGGGAACGACCGGAAGAATCATGTCTGCAAGCGGTGTATACGGCATAATCCCCAGATCTCCGAACAGACCTTCCCTGTCGTTTACGGTACGAAGAATTTCTGCTGCTGCTTTCCCTGAATCTCTGTGGTTCAGGCTTATTCCCGGACGCATTTTAACTTCCGCCACACCGCTGATACGGACGGCCTGTTCGTACAGCGTTTCCTTCCTGATATCGTAAATAAGACAGAGCTGCAGTTCATTAAGCGGAGACGGTTTGATTTTCCCGTTTTCATACTGGGAAAGTGCCTGCTTCGTTATCCCGCCTTCCATCCGTTGTGCAACGGCTTCAAGTGTAAGTCCGCATGCAAGCCGTGCGGTTTTGAGTTTTGCGCCGTACTCTTTCAAATTCATACCAGCCTCCTCTGACCGTGATTACATAGTAAAGTAAATCTAAACTATTTAATCATTATGTCAATATTTGTAATATACTGCATATTTTGTAAATGTCAAGTAAATCTGGTAAAAAACATAAAAAAAATCTATCATAGTATTATTTGCAGCAAAAAATCCAGTAAACCGCAGGTTTCTGATCCGGACAGGATTTAACGTCTGATCCTGCCTGCTCTTAACGTCTGATGCAGACCGGTATGTGTACACAGATCAGTCTGCACAGTGTGCACATACCGGATGCAACAGTGTACACAGTGCAGTCCGGTATGCGGCGTAGTGCGGGTTGTACAGTGTACACTATTGCACCTGCACTACGTACACCGTGCGGTCTGCATCAGAAAATCAGTTACGCTCCGGTGATATATTTTTTACTCTTGCACGAATTGAAAATTTCACTATAATAATTACGACAGTGACGCCGGAATTTGTAAAGTATACAAATTTCGGCGTTTTTGTTATATCGATTCTGGAGGAAACTAGTAATGAAGAAAATTGCAAAAATTGCTCTTTTCGCTATGACTGCTCTTGCATTCAGCAGCATGTTTATGGCTTGCAGT
>Ga0172378_10001341_pt1 | contig 22689 bp, 14 predicted proteins | sample GrowelOW332metaG_FD_119755 | JGI IMG/M metagenome (GOLD analysis project Ga0172378, IMG submission 119755) | Groundwater microbial communities from an aquifer near a municipal landfill in Southern Ontario, Canada - Pumphouse #3_1 metaG | ecosystem: Environmental > Aquatic > Deep subsurface >... | reverse complement strand
GATTCATTCTGACAGCCCTGTTAAAACTGTAGATATTGATGCTACAGCATTGTGGAATAAAATTATCCACAATGCATGGAAATCAGCTGAACCTGGTGTGCTCTTCTGGGATACGGTTATTAGAGAGTCTGTCCCTGATTGCTATGCCGACCTTGGGTTCAAAACACTTTCAACAAATCCGTGTGGTGAAATACCCCTTTGCCCTTACGACAGTTGCCGCCTCATAGCCATAAACCTCTATAGTTATGTAGAACATCCATTTACTCCGGAAGCACAATTCAACTATACATTATTCCGAAAACATGCCGCACTTGCTTTGCGCATCATGGATGATATCATTGACTTGGAATGTGAAAAAATAGAAGCCATTATATCAAAGATAAAAGCTGATCCTGAAGATGAAGAAATTAAAAGGATTGAGCGTAAACTATGGGAAAATATTAAAGAGAAAACTCTCAAAGGACGTCGTACTGGTATCGGGATAACTGCCGAAGGTGATATGCTTGCCGCTTTAGGACTCAGGTATGGTAGTGAGGATGCAACTGATTTTTCTGTTAATATACACAAAATCCTTGCAGTTGAAGTATATAGTGCCAGTGCTGACCTGGCCGGTGAAAGAGGCCCTTTCCCACTGTTCGACCTTGAAAGAGAAAAGAATAACCAGTTTATTCAGAGGCTAAAAGCTGAATCTTTTGAAACGTATGAAAAGATGCGTAAACATGGGCGCCGTAATATTGCTATGCTTACTATTGCCCCCACAGGAAGTGTTAGCATTTGTACCCAAACCTCTTCAGGTATTGAGCCGGTATTCATGGTAAGTTACAAACGTCGAAGAAAGGTTAATCCCAATGAAAAAAATGTGAATGTTACATTTGTAGATGAAATGGGTGATTCATGGGAAGAGTATAATGTATTCCACCCGAAGTTTGCTGAATGGCTTGCAATTAATGGATACGATACTGAAAAAGTAAAATTGTATGATGAAAAAGACCTTGAACCTTTGATTGAAAAGTCGCCCTATTACAAAGCTACAAGTGGAGACATTAATTGGATCAACAAGGTCAAAATGCAAGGCGCTATCCAGAAGTGGGTTGATCATTCAATCAGTGTAACCGTTAACCTGCCAAAGGATGCAACCGAAGAACTCGTTAGCAGAGTTTACCTTACGGCGTGGGAGTGCGGGTGCAAAGGAATGACTATTTATCGTGAAGGTTCCAGAGATGGTGTTTTAGTGAGTAATGACAAAAAGGAGAAAGAAGAAATCTCATTTCATGAAACAACAGCTCCGCTAAGACCACAGAAAATTGAGGCTGACATCGTGAGGTTCCAGAATGACTATGATAAATGGATTGCTGTAATCGGGTTGCTTGACAACAAACCGTATGAGATATTTACCGGAAAAGCTGAAGGATTTTATTTGCCACCATGGGTTAATAAAGGTTGGGTAATCCGTCATAAAGAAGGGAATGAAAAGGCACGTTACGACTTCCAGTTTCTTGATAGAGAAGGTTATAAAGTAACAATAGAAGGGCTGTCAAGGTCTTTTAATAAGGAATATTGGAACTATGCCAAGCTTATTTCAGGGATATTAAGGCACGGAATGCCATTGCCTTACCTTGTGAACCTGATTGATAACCTTACCTTTGATAACGATAGTATCAACACTTGGAAGAATGGTGTAGTGAGGTCCCTTAAACGTTACATTCCTGATGGAACCCAGGCTAAAGATAAAGTATCATGCCCTGGTTGTGGAGAAAAGGATAGCCTGGTTTACAAGGAAGGTTGCCTGACCTGCAAGAGCTGTGGTTATTCAAAGTGCGGGTGATGGTAAAGATTATGTTCATGGTTGCTACGCTCCATTTAATGGCAGGGAATTCAGGATAACACTGAAAACCACTGTGTGCATTGGAATCATAGGAGTTAATGGTGAGTTAAGGTGTTTAAAAATGCATTTTGTGATAATCATACACTTGGTTATCACGGAAATAGCGTATTTTCTGTGCAATCATCACAAATATCTGTAAATCATGTTTGTTAAGCCATTCAATTGCTTCGGCTTGATTATGACAGGCATCACATAGTACAGCAAGGAAAAAATATTGGTTGTTATAGAGCCACTTGTATGCCATGATGTTATCGTCAATAGCACTGTCAAGTGCAGCATAGTGGCGGTACCCGTTTTTCAGAAGCCACATAAAAGCTTCCTCACTGCCTCTGATTGATAATGACAAAGCAGCAAGTTCCTGGTAGCCGTTAGCAAGCAACCAGTTAGAAAGGTCCTCATTACCACTGAGTGATTCCTCAAAAGCCAGTAATATTTTAATGGGATACTGTAGCATTAAATATTATGAAATAAGTAAACCGAATTAGTGAATAACAGGCAATATTTATAAAAAGTTCAATTAGCTGTACACCTCAGTTTCAATGTCAAGGGTTTGAACTTTTTGTGCAATATCTTCCAATTCGCTTTTAGCTATTTTCTCCAGGTTTTGTTCAGGAGTTTCCCTGTCAATCGAATAAAGCATAACCAAGGAAGGTTTTATTGATTTAAGGTGATTTAACCATAAACTGATTTCCTTGTCGGTGGTGTTATCTATCTTCTCCCCTTTGACTATGCCCCTGATAAAGAGTGTTTGAATAATTACATTTCCATCAAACTCTTTTAATTGATTAACGATTTCTGCGAGGGTAACCGGAAAAGTAGGGCGATTAATCAATTGAAACATATGCTCACTGCCGGCATCAAGCTTTAATACGTTGTTGTCAATCTTTTTTAACGCTTCACGTACTGGTTTTTTATGTAACCTGGTTGCGTTTGAAAGAACGGTAATTTTAGCAGCAGGGAAATATGAGTCCCTTAAGCTGATGGTTTTTTCAACTATTTGAGCAAAACCGGGATGGATTGTTGGTTCACCATTACCGGCATAAGTAATGTTATCAGGTTGAAGGTCCTTTTTCTTTAACTCTTTAAACCGTTCCTCCATGGCTGATATGATTACAGAGGTAGGGTACATTTTTGCTTTTTCTTCCTGATCTGGTGATGTTAACCCGCATTCACAATAGATACAATTGAAAGTGCAATATTTCATTGTCTCAGGCAATAGGTTAATACCTAATGAAACCCCGAATCTGCGACTTTTAACAGGACCAAATACAATATCGTTGAACAGAAAACCTGACATGATTGTTTTTGTGCAAAATTAGTAAATATTAGGGGTCGAATTTGAGTAATAATTAAGAATGCGATTTCTGTATGATAGACCTTAATGAGTATAATTAAATAATCCATACATTTGAATAATCAAAAATCCGAAATGACTTCATTAAATGAAATTAAGGCACCAGTAGATAAATATATAGTTGAATTTGAGGGCAGGTTCAAAGAAACGATGCGTAGCCCAATTCCACTACTAAACAGAGTGATTGCCTATATTGTAAAACGGAAAGGGAAGCAGATGCGACCACTTTTTGTTTTCCTTTCAGCCCAAACCTGTGGTGAAATAAACGATTCAACTTACAGGGCAGCTTCTATGATTGAACTGCTTCATACTGCCACCCTTATTCATGATGATGTGGTGGATGATTCAGATAAACGCAGAGGTTATTTCTCTTTGAACGCATTATGGCAAAATAAAATATCCGTGCTGGTTGGTGATTTTCTGCTATCAAAAGGATTACTACTCTCACTTGATAACAATGACTTTCAACTTTTACGAACTGTGGCACAAGCTACGCGTGAAATGAGTGAAGGCGAATTACTCCAGATAGAGAAAGTGCGCCGAATGGACATACAGGAAGATATTTATTTTGAAATTATACGTAAAAAGACAGCTTCACTCATTGCATCTTGTTGTTCAGTTGGTGCTCAGTCAGTTGGTGCCTCAACGGAACTTATCAAAAAAATGCATCTCTTTGGAGAATTGACTGGAATTGCTTTTCAGATCAAGGACGATTTGTTTGATTATAATAAAACCTTAGATACTGGTAAACCTTCATGGAGTGATATTAAGGAGAAGAAAATGACCCTGCCATTAATATATACACTTAATAATTCAAGTTGGCAAGAGAAGAGGATAATCATCAATACCGTAAAAAATCACAACCAGGATAAAGTAAAAGTTATGAAGTTGATTGAAATGGTAAAAGAAAGGGGTGGTATGGAATATGCTGAGAAGAGGATGTTAGATTATCGTGATCGGGCTATTATGTTACTTGATGATTTAATTCCTTCACCAGCTCTTGATTCTTTAAAGAAGTTAGTGATATTTACTACTGAAAGAGGAAATTAACAACCTGCCGGAATAAAAGAAAATGTAATCAAAATTATTAATTCCGGCTAATGCGGCTAATCGTTTTAATTCAGTTTCTGTTTGTGAAGTGGAATCATGGTTACCAGGTCCGTATCATTATAACCAGTTAAACACATAATAAATAGAGTAGTAAACAGTACTTGAACCTTTAGCCGGGAACCAAGATACTCAGGATAATACTTATAAATTACCCTTTCTTAAGAGTAAATGCAAAAGTAGTGCCAACTCCCTTTGTGCTGCGAACATTTATTGTTTGTTCATGAGCTTCTATAATGTGTTTAACTATTGCCAATCCTAAACCTGATCCCCCCTGTTCACGTGACCGTGTTTTATCAATCCGGTAAAAACGTTCAAATATTCGAGGCAATTCAGTGGCTTCTATTCCTGTGCCATCATCAGTTACCTCAATCAATATATTTTCATCCATATCAAAGAAACTCAGCTTAGTCTTTCCATTTTCAGTATTACTATATTTGATTGAGTTATCAATCAGGTTAATAAGTACCTCTCTTATGCGTTCTCTGTCAGCCAGAACGAACAATGGTTTATCATAACTTTGGGCAAATGAAATGCTGATCTTTTGTTTCTTGATTTTAATTTCCATGAATTCAACTACTTCACGGGTAAGAGCAACAATGTCAAACTTTTTAATGTTAAGTTTTAGTTCACCTGCTTCAAATCGTGATATTTCCTCAAGATCTTCAACTATTGCAATTAAACGGTTAATGCTTTTTTCAGTTCGAAGTAAGTATTCCTTATTAATGGTTGGGTCTTCCAGGCCACCATCCAGCAATGTTAAAATATATCCTTGTATATTAAAGATAGGGGTTTTGAGTTCATGTGAAACATTACCAAGGAATTCTCGCCTGTAATCAGCCATTCTTTTAAGTTCCTCGATTTCCTTTTTCTTGGTTTCTGTCCATTCAAGCACTTCCTGGTTAACAGCGTCCAACGAGCTTTTGATAACCGGTTTACCACTATCACGAGGAGCTTTCAGGTTACGAATAGTTTTATAGATCAACCTTATTTTTTCATTGATAAATTTGTTAATAGTATAACGAATGCTGAGATAGGAAAAAGAGAAAATAAAGAAGACAAGGGTACCTATAGCCCACAATGGGAACAAGGATGAAATGATCATCTGGAGCACTAATATTACTGTTACTGCAAATAAAGTAATTAACAGAGCAATGTTAAAAGCTAACTTGGATGGATCAGAGAAATTTAGTTTCATAAAATCGATAGATTAGTAAATCAGGTTTCTTCGTATTTATAACCAACTCCTTTTATTGTTTTTATATTTTCAATACCAATTTTTTCCCTGATGCGCCTTACGTGCACATCAATAGTTCGGTCACCAACTATCACATCTGTTCCCCACACTCTGGTATAAATTTCTTCGCGTGTGAATACTTTATTTGGTTTAGAGGTTAACAGTTCAAGAAGTTCAAATTCCTTTCTGGGAAGTACTATCTCCTGATGATCTTTGATGATGAGATATCTTTCCTTGTCAATAATAATGTCGTTTATTACACTTGAATTTCCTTGTGATGTATCAAATTTTGTTCTTCTTAGCAGAGCTTTAACCCGGCTTGTTAAGATTCTTGGTTTTATTGGTTTAGTGATATAATCATCCGCACCTGCATCAAAACCGGCAATTTGAGAATAATCTTCACCACGGGCAGTTAAAAACACAATGATAACATCCTTAAACACTGGTTTTGCTCTTATTTCTCTACATGTTTCAATACCATCTATGCCCGGCATCATTACATCCAGGATAATAAGGTGAGGGTGTTCCGTTTTAAGCAGTTCAAGTGCCTCACGTCCATTATGAGCCTTAAGGACATAGTAACCTTCTTTATTCAGATTATAACTGAGGAATTCCAATACATCCGGTTCATCGTCGACTAACATGATGCAGTATTGATCTTTCTCTATTGTGCTCATTTATTCTTTGTTAAAATGTTGTTCAAAGTTAATTAATTCTTTCATTTGTAGGGGAATTTGTATCCTACGGCATGATTATAGCTACAGGTATGCAATGTTATATCCTGTGTTGCGTTACTTTACTAATGAATTCTAAAAAATGAGGACTACCTTTTTATTGATTTTTATTACACTGCTTAATTTAAGTTCTTTCTGCAAGTGCATTACATCAGGTACAAATAATGGCTACCCTTGTTTAAATAATACGGAAGCTCGTTTAGCATATGAAATTAACAGGTATCGTTTATCACGAAAACTTAATTCAATTCCCCTTTCTGCTTCCCTTACCAGGGTAGCAAAACTTCATGTACGAGATTTAGCGGAAAACTACAAGCCAGGCAAAAGTTGTAATCTGCATAGTTGGTCACAAAGTCCAAAATGGACCTCCTGTTGCTATACACCGAATCACGCAAAAGCATCCTGTATGTGGGATAAGCCAAGGGAATTGACATCTTATAAAGGGACCGGTTATGAAATAGCCTACTATTGTTCATATAACTATAGGTCGGATGATGAGTTTATCGAAGATGTAATGAAAGGATGGAAATCAAGTGATGGTCACCATGCATTAATCATTAATGAAGGGGAGTGGAAAACTGTAGAATGGAAAGCAATGGGCGTAGGTGTATATAACGGGTTTGCTGTTATCTGGTTTGGTGAAGAAACAGATACCGAGGGTAAACCGGACATTTGTACTAATTAAGATTTCCTGTATCTTTAAGCATTCAAATCTAAAGCAGCGTAAGAATGAATTACAGGGAATTTTTCACCAGGATTATATTAGCCCTCTTTATTCTGGTACCATGGACAAGCAGTTATGGTCAAAGCTTTAAAGGTGGTGTTCATGCCGGTCTTGTTGGAAGTCAAGTTGCCGGTGATCTTTATAGCGGTTACAACAAAGCAGGTATTAGTGGAGGTGGATGGGTGAGCATGGAGGTGTCACCCAGAGGCGAATTGCAAATGGAATTATCTTTCCTGCAAAAAGGTAGTCGCGAGAATCCTGACTATGATAAAGGGAAATTTGATTCTTATTTAATGCGCTTAGGCTATGTTGAATTACCTTTTCTTTACCGAATGATTTATAGTAATAAGTTGAATTTCGAAACAGGTTTAGGCATGAACTTTTTGCTTTATCACTTCGAAAGATCTACGGAAGAAGAGTTGTTAAAAGAATTTAACAACCAAAACCTGTGTTTTATTTTAGGGCTTTCCTACAATATCAATGAACATTTACGTGCTAACTTCAGAACCAACAATTCCATACTTTCTATACGAAAAGAGAAAATAAACGGTGATGTGTGGAGGTTATGGGGTTATGGTCAGTTCAGTGATGCCCTTATACTTTCCTTATACTACAAATTATAAAAAAAAAGATAATCAGGATCATAATCGGTAACCAAGGTCTGCTGCTAAAGTAAAAAGCCTTGTCTGCTGGCTGATTATTGCTATATTAGTTACCGCTTGTGGTCCGCTCCTTAAATACTCACTCTTGTCTGAAGGCTGATTATTGCTATATTGGGGATTGCCAATGCATTGATATATGAGTAATACATGTAAATACTTGTTCTCATGATTTTGTGGATTTTTGTTGCAAATGCATTGATATATGAGTAATATTCCTAAAAATCTTGCACTGACTCCCAGATATTTCAGACCGGTACAGTTGTTTTTAGAAAGAGTTGAGACAACATTTGAACATTGGTATAACCCAGGAACCGTTGGGTAGTATTAGCACGATTGATTCCATGGGATGAAATATGCAATATTTATCTTAAGCACATTGACATTAGTTCAACCAGTCGGCCACCCAAAAGCTTCAGGATAGTCATCGGATCCCTTATTCTTAAACATCCATATAACCTGCATGACCAGGAAACCATAGATCACATTTCGGAGAACCTCTATATGCAATACTTTCTTAGGTATCCCTGCTTCAGCGATAAAGCTCCATCTAATTATACGCTGTTAATGGAATTTCGTAAAAGACTGGGCATAGAGTGGTTAAATGCCATTAATGAGCGAATTGTTGCTTTAAAGGCCAGTTATTAAAATATAGTTATGTATAGGTCAGTTATTTATAGGTCACTTGAGAAAGTCAGACGTTAATATGGCTTAAGTAAATGGTGGCAGGAAGTTATCAATGCGATTAGGTGAATTGTCAGACGCCAATACGGATTAAGTATAAGGCGGAGTTTTTAAGCAGACCCTGAATAGGTCATTTACGAAAGACAGACGTCAATATGAATTAAGTAAATGGTGGTAGAAAGTTATCAATGCGATTAGGTGAATTGTCAGACGCCAATACGGATTAAGTATAAGGCGGAGTTTTTAAGCAGACCCTGAAAAGGTCATTTGCGAAAGCCAGACGTCAATATGAATTAAGTAAATGGTGGCAGGAAGTTATCAATGCGATTAAGTGAATTGTCAGACGCTAATATGAATTAAGTGAAAGGCGGAGTTTTTCAGCAGGCTCTAAGCAAAAGGTTGAGTTTTTCAGCAGGCCCTGAATACAGATATTCAGGATGATAAGAGGTGATCATAAAACAAAGAGTGAGTTCAGTCAACAAATAAGGATGTTGAATAACAAAAAAGGCAGGATTACCTGCCTTTTTTGTTAACCTGATACTGTTATTATTTAACGATTAATTTGGCGGTCTTATAGAAGTTATCGTTGCTGATCATCATGAAATAGATACCTGATGAAAGTCCTTTAATATTTAACTCATAAGGTGAATTGTTTACCACTGAATTAAAGACTTCCACACCTGAAGCAGATACCACTTTTAGTACAGTATTATCTGTTAGCTGTGAAAATATAACGGTAAAATGATCTTTACCGGGATTAGGATAAACACTAATACCATCATTTACAGGAATATTACTTACAGCCTGACAGAAGTCAATAGTTAGATAACCCTGTTTAACGGTAGTGTTGCTATTTGTACCATCAGAAACAGTAAGGCTTACATCATATATTCCCGGAGTTTTGTAGCTAACAAGAGGGTTCTGCTCATTACTTGTATCAGGAGTACCTCCCGGGAAGCTCCACGCCCACGAAGTAACATTACCTGCTGAGTAATCAGTGAAAGTAATAGATTCATTTTCACATGCCTTTGTATCAGAAGCGATAAAATTAGCAAGTAATGCAGAAGAATTTGACAGACCAAAGAAATTAATGAACCGGGTCATTAATGAGTCTTTAACGGAGGCACCTTCACCATCTGTTAAACCACCAAACTCTATAGAAGAGCCTATTGTACGGTAGTTACCGCCATTGAATGCAATAGTGGTAAAATACTCAGGAAAGGAATTTTCAAGGATAGAAAAGGCAGTATCAAGAGGTGCAATCCGATCAATATATTTATTATCACCATCGAATTTGAAGGACATACCCTCTGTAAAAGTGCCACTGATGCCGTTGACATTTGCCAAATCGCCTGAACCATCTGCTAAGCCTGCTATTTTAAACATAGGATGAACGGGAGTTTGAGTATCGTATTTCCAGGTATCACCACCTTCCATATAAATACGGCCGTTGTTGTTCAGGAAATTAGCCAAGGCTTGTCCCTGGGCAGATGACAATTTTGTATTTGCAGGATTCGTACCTAAACAAACAAACACCGATTGATACGGACCTATTACTAAAGGCCATGATGTAATATAATTAGAGGTAATTCCAATGTTAGAGAGGGTGCTCCTGATAATGGGGCCTGAATTTTTATTACCATCCAAGTCAATTATAAGAACAGGTATTTGACCTACAGTTATTGTTAATGGTGATAAACCTGTAAAACCACCATCTGATAACATGCTGAAATCAAGAATTAACTGGTGCCCTGAGGGAGTTGTAGGAAGTGCAGTCAGAGTAAATGCTGCCCCTAAAGTCTGATAGCCGTTGATTGTTCCATAGCTCAGACTATCAACATTGATTAGTACATAAGGATCAACAGAGCTAAGTTCACCTATCACATTAGTAGCAGGAGCATTACCTGCATTAAGGATATTGATGTTAAGTTGAATAGTTTCACCAGGATCAAGTCTGCCATTGTTGTTACCTCCTTCGTCATTGATAGAAGAACCGGCAAAAAGAAGAATAACCGAATGGGCGGTCAGAGTGAAAGTACCATTCCACTGATCTTCCGGTGAGTTGGCAGAGTATTCAAATTTTATCTCATAACCCTCAGGAACATCGTTTGAAACAGTTAGTCCAAAGCCATCTGCAATTGATGTTACTTGCCCTGAAGTGATTAATGGATAATACTCGGTTGTATCGTTTAAAACAACATACGGGTCAATACAGCGTATATTGACCGTAACGCTATTTACATCTTCATTACCGGCATTTTTAAGTCCCAAGGCAAACGTAATTGTTTCATTGTAATCAAGTTGCTGGTTATTGTTAGCAGCATAATCATTGATTTTAACATTGTCATATACAATATAAGGGCCATCGAGTGGAATAATTTCAATGTCAGCTAAATAAGGTAAATGGTTAAAGGCAGTAACTGCCAGTTTCATTATTCCAACTTCTGTAAGTGCAGGGATAGTAATGGTTGCTATACCGTTTATTACTTTAGCGGATCCAAGTATCTGGTCATTCATTGTCAAACATGCTAAGGCATCATTAACATCACTTTCAACAATGAACTGAGTGGATCCGATGAAGGCAGCACCAGGGTGAGTAACAGCTAATTGAACCGGTAAAGCAGTCCGCAGCATCAATGAAGGATCGCCAAAAATAAGCCAGGTATCTGTCATTTCATAACCATCAGCTCCATAAGCATCATTCATTTGCATGCAACCATTGATGGCTACACCACCAAAAGTCCTTTTAATGTTTTCTTCAAAGTTCTCAGCTAAAATTTCATTCATAGCATCCTGTCCTTCCATAGGCGGATCCCATGATTGGTTGATGGTTGACATCAGGGTTGCAACTGCACCAGTAGGGCCATTAATATTGGAAGCTCTGAGCCATGCTTCAGCAAAACAGGTACCATACATGAATTCACCATTAACGCAGGCAACTGAAAAGATATAAGGCCACATATTATTATTGGTAAGCTGATTGACTCCTGAATTTGAGAAACCTGTAGTACCCCATGAAGATGAGCTGCCATGACCAGTGTAATTTATGATGGTACGTCCGTCATTTACTTCAGTAGCAACAGACGTTGAATTAGGATTACCTGATAAATCTTCACCACCCTGTGACCCGTCATAAAGTTCAGATACCGTGGTATATGTATATGCCAGTAGTTTTGTACGGATATTGCGCATATGTTGCCAATCATATTCATTATCATCACCGGTACCTTCAGATGACCCAATGCCAATCCCTTTGGAGAACCAGTCACTTGAAATATCAGGATTCTGTTCATAAGTTATGGAACGATCAACCTGAGTAGTTACTTGCTCGCCAGTCTCGGCTGAGAAACGTCCCACAAATATTTCAGGATAATGATCATCGCCTGAGATATAAGCGTAAGCATGATCTGAAGGACCTCCCAGGTTGCTACCCGAAGTAACAGTAGGAATCTGTGCCTGGTCACCAACCAATAACAGATAGGTTAACCCGTTATCATTATAGTATTGTGCAACATAATTTTTTATAGCAGTAGAGTTTGCTCCAATAGTAGACACATCAACAATTTCAACCGGTATCCCTATAGTGCGTTTCCAATCAACAAAAGGTTGCATTTCATCCATAAAGTCCCCATAACTTATAATAAGCATTTTCCCTTGCTCTTCAAGAGGAGTATACCTTGAGGAATTGTCTGAATTGAGGAAATGCTTGTCATAGATTTGTTTAAAATCAATGCTTACTGCTCTGTCACCCTGTTTAGGGGTTAATACATTTTGTGATGATATACCGTTAGCCTTTACTTCAACAGTGATCTGATAATACACCCTGAGTGTTTTGGTTACCGGGTTATATGCAAAGGGATTAACCACCACTGTTTGTCCCCTGTAGTCACGCAAAATATAAGGTTCACGCAAAGAGGCTATTTGTTTAGGGTAGAACTCATCAGTTTCATATGCAGCCCCGTAAGTATATGGAACATCATCAGGATTGATGTTACGTGTTAAGTTACCTTTTGAGGGAGCGACATCCATAAACGGGTAATCAATATATTTTGAGGAAATAACTGTAGCTTCCATGTTCGCATGGTCAGGGATAATCAGTGATCTGGTAATCTTTGGCAAATCAGGCATTCCTTCCTCAAGTATAGGAGTAGCTCCATCAATGCTAATAGTAAATGCCTCACCCCTGGGTGTTTGCACCGGGTTAATATTATAACCGCCTAATTCAAATGTGATTACAGAGCCAGACATATTCCCTGACACAAGGTTAACAGAAGCTGCCTCAGGCTTATCAGCATGAATAGTAACCCAGTTTTGGGCATGTAAGCTACCCGAAATAATCGTTACCAGGGTTATCAGTAAGAGTTTTTTGAGATGCATTGTGAGTCTGTTTTATGATTTATTAGGACTATTCGAATAAAACTAGTTTACGTAAAGAGGTAGTATCTCCTGTTTCAAATTTAAGGAAGTAAACGCCAGACTTCAGATTCCGGGGTTCAAGTTTCAAATTATGCTGACCGGATGCTGCGCCTGACTGTTGATAAAGCACAGATACTTCCTTGCCAAGCAAACTGATGAGGCTTATTTTTACATTTGAGCTTTTTACCAGCTTGAAATCAATATTAAGCTTGCTGCTGAATGGATTTGGATATACATTCAACGACAATCCGGCTTCTATTAAAGGAACGCTGATTACCTCCATGTAAATCTCATTTGATGGTAATGAAAAGCAGCCGTATGGTGAAGTAATTACCACATGGTAAAAGTCTGATACCAACGGTTCAAAGTTCTTAAAAATGGCACCTTCTATGGGACCATTTCTGTTATACCATTGATTGCCTTCCGCAGCATCTGAAATCAACAGGTCACCTTGTTGAGTAATAACAGGGGTTTGAGGAACAGGAACTAACCCAACTATCAGTTCAGCTTGAGCGTATGACAGCAGAGAATTTGCTGTTATTGTAAGTACAGTGGAATCAGTTATATGTGCTATCGGATTGTACACAGATGTATCCGATAATAATTCTGCAGGTTCCCATTGATAAGATATTGTGCCTGATTCATTAGTTGTAAAGGCGAAAATCCGGACATCCTGCTCCTGGCATACAACCTCAGGATAGGCAAATGGATGTACAGCAAATTCAGTACTCTGCCCATTTGAATTAGAAGGAGGGAGCACGATATCATCTATATAGCCGGCATCTGATCCATTAGCCTGGCTTATGTCCTTTATATAAGACCATTTGAAGGTATGTTCACCAGGGGTAACAGGATAACTTACAGTTTCCCAGTTAAGATTACCTGACCATGAACCTTTCTCTATGTCATCGATATAGAATTTAAAAAAGTCATAATTACTTTCAGAGGATACTTTGCGGGCAAAAGAGATGTTGTTGTTCGACAATACATTAATAGTTAACTCCAGGCTCGTTGATTGATTATCACCAATTGCACCTGATTTAGCGCCATAAATGCCACCGTTGTGTACTGCGTTTGAGATGGTCCAGGGTATCACACTGCTGTTCTGCCAGTCATAAGCACTAAAATCACCTGTTTCAAAGTCTTCTATTAATAAACCAATAGAAGGTTTATAAACGGTAGTGGTGAAATATGGATCAGCATTGGCACTTACGAATAAATTAATGACGGTACCAGTTTCAACGCTGTCAGCAACTACAACATTATATTGTGCATATAGTGTCTCTCCACAATTGATGGTATCCAGAAGGTATTCTGTATGGTCAATGGTAATGAATTCGCTATCACTGAAAAGATAGGTTACGGTGCCAGGAGCGGCAATATGCCCGTTATTATTAATAGGGATTCTGAGGCTTACCGTTTCCCCTTCATCAAGATACCCGTTTGCATTGCCACCAATAAAATCACTAATAATGAGGTTTTTGGCAATCAAGTCTGGTGAATTTAGTTTGATGGTATAGTTTGCTAACCAGGTTTCCGTACCATCCGTAATTTTTAGGTTAAATATAGCAGCAAACTGGTCTGGAAGCCAGTTACTTGAATATAAATCAAAAGCCAGAGGTATATTTGATGTGTCGCCCGGTAATATAGTGCATAAAGTTTCAATCGAGTCTTTAATTGAAATGTACGGACATAATGTACTAATAGTTACAGTCAGATTGGATGCTGCTGTATTACCCACGTTTTTAAGTGACATGTTAAAACCAAAAGCTTCATTGTAATCAGCCTGCTGGTTATTATTAGCGTTTTCGTCGTTTACTGACTGTGAAAGCAAAATAACATACGGACCATCAGGAGAAGCTACTATAACAGTACCTATAAAAGGTTGTTTATTTTGGCAGGTAACCACTATATCAGCGCTGCCGGGCACGGTAATTGGGTCAAGGCTAACTACGGCCACTCCATTTTCATCAGCCAGGGCGGCTCCATAGAGAACACCATCTTTTGATATTGCAACATAAGCATGGGGTGCTGCATTAACCGTGAATTCTGTTGTTGACAGGGGCATTAAAGGATTATAGGTCACCGTCATTGCTGGAGGGACTCCCATATACGTGGTGAGTGAAGGATCGCCCATGAGGCAATATATTTCCCAATAATACTCTGCCATACTTGGTGAACCTTCTGTAACAGCAAGGTTACCGGCAAAGATCATCTGATCCATGGTAGTATACCAATCAGCAAATACTTCACCATGATCATGGAAAAGGCGGTCATAGTTGCCAAGGGAGGTTCCTTCGTATGTTGGATTGGCAGTGATAGCACCTACACCTACACCAAAGAAGTAATCTTCATCCCAGTATGAACTGTTGGATCCACCAATGTATCCAATGGCTCCTTTGTGATCAGCTCGTAGAAGTTCTTCGCCGAAACAATCAATATTGTATGTACTGGTTTGGCAGCAATTACCAACCATGAGTGGGTATTGTCCATCATTTTGCAGACCGGGTATATCTGAGATAGAGAATGAAGGGTTTGCCCATCCGCTTGGACTTCCATGAGCTGTATAATTGGCATAGCCAACGCCATCACTTACAAGCTGAAGAATAGCTGAGGAAGCGCTACCTGATTCAGGATACAGATATGTATGACTTAATAATCCATGAGCTTGATTAAAATAGTATGTCGTACCATAATTGATCTGTCCGTTTCCATAGGTAGGTGCATGGCCTGCATCTACTCCTGAAACCATAATGCATTCGCCCAGGAATGAAGGATCAGGAAACAAGTATTGCTCATACATAAGAGTCTTGTCTATTTGTGCCTGTAATTGGCTGACATTAGTTGCTGAGAAACGTCCATAATAAAGTTCAGGGAAATAGTCATTCGTATATTCGCAATAGTATAAGTCTGTTACATGTTCTCCCTCATCAAAGGCAGGTATTTGTGCCACATCACCTACAAATAAGACGAACGAAGGGGAGGGATCCTCAGCAGTTCCGTTGTTGTATAAACCCTGCAGGTAATTTTTGATAGTAGTGGTAGTGGTTCCAACAGCAGGATTGTTAGTGTATGCTTCAATGATAGTAAAACCTTTCTTTATTTTCCATTGGATGTATGGTTGCAGGGCTTGCTGGAACATTGGATCAGACACAATAACCATTTTTACAGGATACTGAACGATATCTTCTCTCGAAGGCATCAACGGCAGTTGATTGGCAAAAATAGAGTTGAGGCGGTTAAAATAGATTGACCGGTTTTTATCAGCCAATTGTTGTGTTGCTTCCATATCACCTCCAACAAACCTGACATTAACAACCAGATTGTCATATACTTTAATAGTACCGGTTACCGGGTTATATTGAACAGGAGCAATGTTAAGCCGTGCAACCCGGGTATTGCGCATAATCCCCAATATCTCTGTTGAGGCGAGCTCGTCGCCCAAGAACCTGTCCTGATTATAAACTTTTTGATTAATGACAAAATCCGGAACTTCCGTATTATTTTTAGCTACCGGGGGTTGGGCGGGTAATATTTTATTGTTGATGCCCAAGTCACTTAATTTGTATTCTTTTACATCATATGACACAATGCTGACATCAAGGGTTGCACCAACGGGTATAGTAATGAGTTTGCGCATTACCGGCAATTTTGGCGACCCAACTTCAAAAGTAGAGGAATAATGGGCTAAACTTATTTCAGTGAAATCACCTGCATTTGTATTCACCTCCAGGGTATTAAATGCAGTAAATGTGTTGCGTACCGACATTTGTGAAAAGGAGCTTTCTTCAACATTAAAAGTTGTAGTTGAGCTGTTTAATACTACTTGTGCCATTGCTGGTTTTATCACGAACGCAAAAGCAAACAATAGAAGCAAACTAATAAGACCCAATCGTAGAGATTTTTTCATAAATCATGTATTTGGTGTAATTACCTTGAAGTAAGCACAAAACTATAAACAAAAAGCAACAAAAAGCAATTATTAGGCAAAAAAATATTCAACTATTAATTATTTGCACAAGTCAAAGTCCTAAAAGTCACTTTCAGCCTTTGACGTTGTAATTTTCTTTATTCCTGTTACAGGAAACCATGCAGCCAGAATACCGATAAATGACACAACTAAAAATACGAAAATAAAGTCTTTCAATTGCATAAGTACCGGGTACGCTGAAATTAGAAAAGAGCCTCCCTCAGCGTTTATTTTTACCAGTCCAAACTTCTGTTGTACTATACAAACCAATGCACCTAAAAACATTCCTATAAGAGCGCCACTAAAAGAAACGAGGATACCTTCAGTCATAAAAATCCGCTTTACCAATTGATTATTTGCACCTAGTGCGTACAATACTGAAATGTCCTTGCTTTTATCCAGAATAAGCATGGAAAGAGAACCTATAACGTTAAATGTAGCTATAAGAATGATGAACGACAGGATCATAAAGATTGCATACTTTTCCGAATGCATAACCTGGTACAAAGTCTCCTGTTGTTCAAAGCGATTCTTTACCACAAAATCATTGCCCAATTGTTTCTTAACGGCTGACTGAAGCTCATCCATATCAGCATTTGGCGATAGTGAAATCTCAACAGAAGTAAGCTCGTCATTATACTCAAACAGTTCACGTGTAAAGCTCAAAGGCACAATCATGTATTTAGTATCGAAGTCCTGTTGCACCGAAAAAATGCCTGATGGCCTGATGTCCATACGTTGAAAAGCATTCTCAGGACTGGCACCAATCTGTGCCGTACGCCTGGGTGCATACACTTCAATAAACGCTTGAAAATCATCTAAGCGAATCCCAAGGTAATAGGCAATACCTTGTCCGGGAATGGCAAGTGGTTCACCTTTATATTTTAACATCAGACTACCTTCAGTGATCATGCTGTCGAGGTTTGTCCATGATGTATAACTACTGTCAACCCCTTTCAGAGTAGCCAGGAACTGTTGTTTGTCATATTTCAGGAGGGCTTTTTCCTCAATAACCCCTGTTTGGCAGTTTATTCCGTTTAATTGTTGAATTTTCCCCCACGGATAAGCCGTAGAATGAAAAGTTTTTCCCAAGACAGGGGTAACTTTAAGGGGTGGGTCGAAGGTATTAAAGAGAGAAATTACCAGTCCTTCAAAGCCATTGAATACGGATAAGACAACAATAAGAGCCATGGTTCCGATGGCAACACCGGCAACAGAAATCCCTGAAATAATATTAATCACATTATGTGACTTCTTTGATTTCAGATAACGCCATGCTATGTGAAAGGGTAGGTTCAAAGTTCCGGTGAACTTAATTTTTTAGAAGCTTATCAATATTTTCAATGTAATCAAGTGAATCATCAATATAAAACTCAAGCTCAGGTATGATTCGTAATTGACTCTTTACCCTGGTAGCCAGATTATGACGTATGTCCTTCTTATGCAATTGAATAGTCTTAAAAGCAACGTCCTTATCCGAAGGGCCAAATAAACTCAGATACACCTTTGCATAAGAAATATCAGGGGTTATATTCACTTTGGTAACGGTAATAAGGTATCCTCCCAAATGCTCGCTACCGAATAGCCTGAAAATTTCTCCCAGGTCCTTTTGAAGCAACCTTGCTATCTTCTGTTGACGTTTTGATTCCATGATGCAAAGTTAAGCTAATTAACTGATTCATCATAGTAATTGCATACTTATTAATAGGTTTACCGGTGTATTTTTTCTTTTTTACTTCACTCTATTCACACTATCTTTGTTGCTTCCCACGAAGGGTCAAATCAATACCATTGAATGAAAAATCTGGTCAAGGTTCTTAAGTATGCTATTCCTTACTGGGGGTTTGCTTTGCTGAACGTTATTTTCAACATTATAGGAGTATTGTTTTCATTGGTTTCCTTTGCAGCCCTGATTCCTATACTTAATATCCTGTTTAAGCTTGAGGCTACTGTTACACAAGCGCCTCCCTTAGCATTGAATTTTGAATCTTTAAAAGAGAACTTCTATTATCTGATAAGTCAGATGATTGAAAGATATGGTGAATTGACCACTCTGGGTTATATATGCGGTATCATTATAGTGGTGTTTCTTTGTAAAAACCTGTTCAGATACCTGGCTATGTTTTACATTGCCGAAGTCCGTAACGGAGTAGTCCGCGATATGCGTGATGCCATGTATAACAGAATACTGATTTTACCCCTTTCATACTATAGTGAACAAAGGAAAGGGGACATCATGAGCCGTATGACTACGGATGTTCAGGAAGTGGAATGGTCCATCATGAGTTCACTCGAAATGATATTCCGTGATCCTATTACCATTATTGCATACCTGGTAGCCTTGCTTATGATGAACTATGAACTTACCCTCATGGTATTGATTTTACTGCCTTTGAGCGGTTTGTTGATTGGCGGAGTGGGCAGAAGCTTAAAACGTACCTCTGTAAAAGGGCAAGCCAGAATGGGTGAATTGCTTTCGATTATTGAAGAAACATTAGGCGGTTTACGAATCATTAAGGCATTCAATGCTATTAATTGGGCTGATGAACTTTTTAAAGAAACCAATAATAAATATGCCCGCCTAATGGTGCGTTTATATCGTAAAAGAGACCTGGCATCGCCACTTAGTGAATTCCTTGGTATTGCCGTTTCTGTTTTCGTTATATGGTATGGCGGGCGAATAATCCTTTCACCAAACTCAACCATGGATGCCGCAATTTTCATCGCCTATATTGCTATTTTCTCACAGATGATTAATCCTATCAAGGCACTGAGTACTGCTGTTTATAATATTCAAAAGGGCGCTGCTTCTGTTGAACGTATTGAACAAATCCTTAAGGCTGAAGAAGTGATTACTGAAAAGTCTGATGCTATCAGCATGACCACTTTTGACAACCAGATTGAATACCGCAATATAAGTTTTCGCTATCAGCAGGATATCGTTCTTTCGAATATTAATCTTGTGGTCCCTAAAGGGAAAATGATAGCGCTGGTGGGAGCTTCAGGAAGTGGTAAATCAACGCTTGTTGACTTATTACCCCGGTTCTATGATGTTGAAAGTGGTGAAATACTGATTGATAATATTCCTATAAAGAATCTGGTTATCAAAGACCTGCGTGCATTAATGGGTATAGTTTCACAGGAAACCATTCTCTTTAATGGAACCGTATCTGATAATATAGCTTTCGGAATGAACCATGTAAGCCTTGATAGTGTTATTGCTGCTGCAAAAGTTGCCAATGCACATGACTTCATCATGCAGATGCCTGAAGGTTATCAGACCAATATCGGCGACAGGGGCATCAAAATGTCGGGAGGTCAGCGTCAAAGATTAAGCATTGCACGTGCCGTACTTAAAAACCCGCCAATCCTGATACTTGATGAAGCTACTTCTGCTTTGGATACGGAATCAGAACGGCTTGTACAGGAAGCACTTGTTAATCTGATGAAAAACCGTACGTCTATTGTTATTGCGCACCGCTTATCAACCGTTCAATATGCTGATGAGATTGTGGTGATGCAAAAGGGAAATATTGTGGAAAGAGGAACTCACAGCGAGTTGATGGAATTGAAGGGCGCTTATCGTCACTTGCATGACTTGCAGAGTTTTAATTAAAAGGACAAATCCGGGGATACTCATTACCGTGTTAGAGTATTCAAAACGATATTCAACTATATAACCAATGATTACTGTACAACAAGTAAAGCAACTGGCAGCAGGCATGGCCACTGAACTGGTTGCTGTCAGGCATCACCTCCACAAGCATCCTGAATTATCAATGAAAGAAGAGAACACCTCCTCTTTTATCGCGTCAAAACTGGATGAATATGGCATCAAGTACACCCGTGGTATTGCGGTAAACGGTATTGTAGGTATCATTGAAGGAATCAACCCTCAAAAACATACCATTGCCTTGCGGGCTGATATGGATGCCCTGCCGCTTACAGAAGAAAACAAGGCCGATTATTGCTCGGTGAATGTGGGTGTTATGCATGCTTGTGGTCATGATGTACATATGACCTGTCTGCTGGGCGCTGCTAAAATACTTCAACAGTTACATGAACAATTTGAAGGCACTATAAAACTAATATTTCAACCTTCAGAAGAGCAGTTCCCGGGCGGAGCTTCCATGATGATCAAGGAAGGTGTTCTTGAAAACCCGGCTCCTGAAAAGATCTTCGCTCAGCATGTGTTACCCGAACTTGAAGCTGGTAAGGTAGGGTTCAGACCCGGCAAATACATGGCCTCAACAGATGAAATTTATCTTACTGTTAAGGGTAAAGGCGGACATGCTGCTACTCCCGAACTGAATGTTGATCCTGTACTTATTGCTGCACATATACTGGTAGCCCTGCAACAGATCATTAGCAGGAATGCCCCACCGGTACTTCCTGCTGTGCTTTCTTTTGGCCGGTTTATTGCTGAAGGCCGCACTAACATTATTCCAAATGAAGTAAAGCTGGAAGGCACTATACGCACTTTTGATGAAAAATGGCGTGCCGATGCTCATCTGAAGATTACTAAAATGGCGCAGTCTATTGCTGAAGGCATGGGTGGTACTTGTGAAGTCTTCATCGACAAAGGGTATCCTTTTGTGGTTAATGATGATGCTGTTACCGTTCAGGCGAAGGCTTATGCTGTGGAATACCTGGGCGCTGCCAATGTTGTGGAAATCCCCATGCGCCTGACTGCTGAAGATTTTGCCTATTATTCACACCTTGTCCCTTCATGCCTATATAGGCTGGGCGTAAGGAATGAATCAAAGGGTTTTAATCATAACCTGCATACCTCCCGCTTTGACGTTGATGAATCTTCAATCGAATTAGGTGCCGGTCTCATGGCTTGGTTAGCTGTTTCAAGTCTCTGACTCTTTATTCACCCGAAATATCTTTTACCATAGCTTAAAGAATCAACATCCAAAGAAACATGACTCTGAACCGGGATCAAATTGTAGAGAGTACGGCCGAATTTGTTAAAAACACCCTCAAAGATGCGGAAGGCGGACATGATTGGTATCACATAAAGAGGGTTTGGCAAAATGCGCTATATATTGCCTGCCGGGAACAAAAAGGCGACCAGCTGATCATTGAACTGGCTGCATTATTGCATGATATTGCTGATGCGAAATTTAATAATGGTGATGAATCCGTTGGCCCAAAGTTAGCCGGTGATTTCCTGAAGTCATTAAGTGTTCCTGAAGATGTGATTACCCATGTTGTACAAATTATCAACCATATTTCTTTCAGAAAGCATCATGAATACAACTCGTTCAATTCCATTGAGTTCCAGATAGTGCAGGATGCTGACCGCCTCGATGCCTTAGGTGCAATCGGTATTGCCAGGGCATTTAATTATGGTGGATTTAAAAACAGGCCACTCTATGAACCGGCTGTTCATGGCAGCATGAGTGCCGGAAAGCAAAATACCATTGGACACTTCTATGAAAAATTGTTGCTCTTAAAAGATATGATGAATACCAAAACAGGTTCAGAATTGGCTGAAGAAAGGCATCAGTTCATGGTGAACTATCTGGAACAATTCTATAAAGAATGGGATGGTTTAAGCTAACGCTTAAGTCAATATCAATGATAGATCAGGCTAAAATCAATAGTTTCATAAATGTAAATCAATGGTATCGTCAGCTTAAATCAATAGCACTTTTAGCTTAAATCAATGTTAAATCAGGCTAAAATCAAAGGTACTTTTAGTTTAAACCAATGGGACTTTTAGTTTAAATCGATGTTAAATCAAGCTAAAATCAATGGTATCGTCAGTTTAAATCAATAGCACTTTTAGCTTAAATCAATGGTACCATAAGTTTAAATATGGCTTGATTTGAAGGTCAAGCTACAACTTAATCTTTTGTCTGCAATACAGTTCTAAATGCCATTGATCCCGCTAAACTCAGAGCATTTAAT
>Ga0172378_10001340_pt1 | contig 22692 bp, 20 predicted proteins | sample GrowelOW332metaG_FD_119755 | JGI IMG/M metagenome (GOLD analysis project Ga0172378, IMG submission 119755) | Groundwater microbial communities from an aquifer near a municipal landfill in Southern Ontario, Canada - Pumphouse #3_1 metaG | ecosystem: Environmental > Aquatic > Deep subsurface >... | reverse complement strand
TAGGTGATGCCGCTATCCGCCGCCCGATTGGCCATTTGCGCCGCCAGCAAATCTTCGGTACCGACCTCGCCGCCGTCGTTCAACTCGGCCAGTTCTTCCACTGCCAGCACGGCTTTGAGTTTGGCGGCGGCTTCCCCGGTTTGCGACGAATGCGCTTCGTCGGCAATCACCGCAAAGCGTTTGCCTTGGGTCGCCGCCAATTCCTGCACGGCTTTCAGCGCGAATGGAAAGGTCTGTATCGTGCAGACCACGATCTTTTTGCCGCCGGACAACGCACTGGCCAATTCGCCACTCTTGCTGGCTGATTCACCCTTGATGGATGCCACCACGCCGGCGGTGCGCTCGAAGTCGAAAATCGCTTCCTGCAACTGACTATCCAGCACCGTGCGATCGGACACCACCAGCACGGTGTCAAATAGCTTTTGATGTTCCGCGTTATGCAGATCGGCCAGAAAATGCGCGGTCCAGGCGATGGAATTGGTCTTGCCGGAACCGGCGGAGTGTTGAATCAGATACTTGCCGCCGGGGCTTTCCTCCAGCACCGACGCCACCAGTTTGCGTGTGGCATCCAGTTGATGAAAACGTGGGAAGATGATTTTCTTGATCTGGTTTTTCTTGTCTTTTTGCGCCACCAGATAGCGACCCAGAATCTCCAGCCAGCTATCCCGTGACCAAATGCATTCCCACAGATAGGCGGTGCGATGGCCGCCGTTTTCATTGGCAGGATTTCCGGCAGCGCCCTGATCACCGCGATTAAAGGGTAGGAAAGTCGTTGCCGCACCTTCCAGCTTGGTGGTCATCATCACTTCCATCTGACTGACGGCAAAATGCACCAGCGCGCCATTCGGAAACGACAATAACGGCTCGGCAGCGCCTTGACCTTTGGGTCGCGGATCACGATCAAAGCGATATTGATCCACCGCATCTTCCACCGACTGGGTGAAATCGCTTTTCAGTTCGACGGTGGCGACAGGAATGCCGTTCAGGAACAGCACCAAATCGATGGTGTTTTCGTTATGCAGCGAATAACGAACCTGCCTGACCACTCGCAGCCGATTAGCGGCATAGCGAACCAGAATGTCGGGATTCATCGCCAACGCCGGCTTGAACTGCGCCAGCTTCAATGGTTGCCTCAAGCCAATTAGCTCGATACCCTGGCGCAAAACGTCTAGCGTGCCGCGTTGGTTGATGGAATCGCGTAATCGGTCCAGCAACACATCGCCAGCCTGAGCGCCGTGATTCTTTTGCAAGGTTTCCCATGCTTTCGCGTCAGTGGCTTGAACCCAAGCCAGCACATCCGCCGGAAACAGCGCGCGATCACGGTCATAACTTCCGGCATCGCCTGATGCATACAACCAGCCATTAGCGGCTAAGTGTTCGCAAACTTCGGTTTCGAAGTGGATTTCCTTATGCAGACTCATGGTAAATATTGGGCAGGGGTGAGAATTGGAATGTTTTGCCAAGGACTAAGAACCAACAAATCCTCATCGCTGGAAATGATTAATTGCGCGGAACAGTGTAGCGCCAAGGCCAGAAACTTATGATCCTGAGGATCGCGGCAAGGCGGCAGCAAAGTTTTTTCCTGTTCAATCGTGACAGGAAGCAAGGTCGCGATAGAACGATAACGTTCCACAAATTGCCAACGGCTATCTCGGTCAAGATAACGGTCAAATTTATCGCGCATCAATACCCTTTCCAATTCGGCCAATGTCGCTGGAGAAACACACACAGTGGCACTGGCTATGGCTTTTAAAAAAGCTTGGCGGGGAATGGACTGCGGCCGCAACACAGCACTCACCAGAGTGCGAGTGTCGATGACCAGACGATTAGCGAAGTTCATGCACCCAGCGCGTTACCTCATCGTCGGTCAATAGGGCGTTGTCAGCACTGAGTTTAGCATCGGTATCGGCAAAATAGGCCTCAAAGTTGGCAACAGCTTGTGAGCGTTGCTTGCGTATCGCCATCAGTTCTTCCATGTCCTGCTTGGACACCATAAATGCAACCGGTCTGCCACGGCGGGTAATGGTAACGGGTTCGCGTTGTGCGGTATCCAGCAATTCGCCAAAGTGGTTTTGGGCTTCGGCCGATGTCATGGTGCGCATAATTAAATCCTCCAATTAGCTAATTTAGGGATTATAGGGATGTTTTCTGATTAGACAACGAGAAAGAACAATTTCAGGAGGCGCTGAATACGTCATCATCCTCGCGTAGGCGGGACTCGCTAAGCGCGGTGCGAATCCAGATTTTTGATTTTTCTGGGTTCCCGGCTGCGCGGGAACGACGAGATTGACTTAAGGAAACCCTAACTTCATAGTTTAATATGTGATTAATAAACCGCATCATGGTCGCCGACATTCACCGGGATGATTTGCTCATCCTGAATCAGCAGTTCCAATGTAATTCGATAGGACAGATTGATGGACACCGAATGCAATCCCTCCAGCTTGCCGCGCAAGGGATGGAGACGCAGCGACGGATGAAAAGGATTGGCTGCCAGTAATTGCAAGGTTTTCAAATACTGCTGGCGTATTTCCGGATGTTGCTGGATGAAGCGCGCCGCCCGGCGATTGTATCGCTCGGTAAAAACCAGCGCGTAAGCCATTAAAGCGTATCCAGTCGCGCCAGATGCTGTTCCGGCGATTCCTGCACAAAGCGTCCGGCAGCCAGATCGGCGCGGGTTTCGGCCAGTGCCGCATCCAGTTCGCATTCGCGCAGATAGTGGTAATGAGCAATGTCCATCACCACGAATTTATCCTTGCCTCGCACCGAGACGATGGCTTCGGGCGACTCGCTCAATGCCGCTTCGATGGCGGATATGCCTTTGGTTTTTAAGTCGTTGGCGCTGATGTGAGACATGAAAGGCTCCTGGAGAATACGGCAATAAACACGCTAAATAATGTGCTTAATCGTGTTGTTAAGCAAGTTATTCGCTCAGTCAAACATCTTGGTATTTGACGCTCTCGGTATGCCCTAAACGGATCGACGCCGAAATGATTGCCCGTGCCAGTTTCGAGGTGTTGGCCGGGCTGATCAAATAATCAACGAAATGGTCCTCGTCGACGCGATTCAAGGCATCGATCACCTCATCGGCTTCCAGCAAGGCTTTATTCAGCGGCAGCAACGCGCCGGATTGAATCGAGAATTCGCCGAGGTCGATGATATGGCTGGCGATGACCATGCCTTTATGCGTTGTTTTGGCCAATTGATGGTCCACCAATATGAACCGGGTCTTGATAAACACGTCGGACACCGTGACTGTGTCTTTGCCATTGGTCGCTTCGACTTGATAGACCGCATAGCGGGCCAGTCGCATGCGCGCCAGCAGGGCTTGATCGTATTCACTCAAGGTGTTTTTGTTCAGGCGCAGATATTTTTCGGCCATATTGAAACCGTTGGGCCGATAGGCATACACCCGATAATCCATCAGCAACTCAAGCTCGGTATCGTTTTTATAGCTGACGGTTTTGTGCTGCCACAAACCCAGATGCTTGGCGCAGGTTTTGATCTCGTCGAGGTTGGGATTTTTCAAAATCCGGGTGTGCAGATCGAATAGCGCGCGGCGAATCTCGGGGTAATCGGTGGCTTGGAAGGTGATGTCTGTCATAAAGTGTCAGGCAGGGTGGGAATGGGGCAGTGAATCGGCAAAGCCGCGCACGTCAATCTTGCCGGTGACGGCGGCGGAAATCAGCGCGCTGCGGCGTTCTTTCAACAAGTTGATTGCGGCTTTGGCTTCTTGCATTAACCTATCCGCTTTGTTCTCTTGCAACACAACAAAGCGTTCAATTTCTTCTCGCTCATCTTCACTTGATGGCACTGCAATGACCAAATTAGCTAGGGCTTGGATTGTTAGCTTTGGTTGTGCAGAGCCAGTAATGAATGGGATTAAATCAATTGCTTCAATTCGTTGTGCCCAATAGCCAAGATGTTTATCTGTTGGTTTTAGAATGTGAGCATGGTTATTTACCCAATAAAGACCACGGGCAACAAATGCTATTGGTGTCGAACGATTGACAAGATTTGCTCCGTCTTCAGAGACTAAAACCAAATCCTCGTCAAAAATGTATTCCTCAATTGAATCAATAATTCCAGATGCTCCATAGTATGGATAGTCACCGCTTTTATAGCTGCGTTCTTCGGCACTCAAAGGTATTCGCCGCCCATCAAGGACAGTTACAAAGTGCTTAATAGCGCCAATTGTCCAATGCTCCGGCACCTCGCCCAGCCATGCTATGCCGGAATCCTTCATCGGCGCGCCGGGATTTAAACCTTTGGTGACAGCGTGGGAAATGACCGCCTTCCGCTTTTCCTTCAGCAGTGCTATCAGCCGTTGTTGTTCGGCAATCAGCGCATCGATCTTGGCGGTTTCGCGGTCGAGAAACGCGGCGATGGTTTGTTGTTCTTGAATGACAGGGAAAGCAATTTCGAAATTTCGGACGAAATCGTCAGGCACACGTTTCTGCCCACCAGCGCCATACATTGATGCTTCACCGCGCTTTCGGAATGGTGTTGAAATGAATAACCAATGCAAATAATCACTTGTTGTTTCGGATGGTAGAGGCCTTGCGACTATTAACTCAGTTGTCCCAAAGCCAATTCCTTCTAACAATCCACGCATAACCGCGCCCTTACCATTTTCAAAACATGGGGTTATCTTTGCTATCGTTACATCGCCTTCGCGAAAATAGGTATATCCTGTTTCAACGTCGCCGATTGAGCGAGTGCGATCAAGGTTAAGGGAACCATCGTCGCCAACGGCTTCCATAGGAAGAAACGAGACTTCAGTTTCCCGATCAAGTTCGGCCGCTTCACTTTTTGATGGATTCAATTGAGCTACAAAACGAAGCCGCTTAACTTTCCAATGCGCCGGCACCTGGCCCAACCACTCCACACCGCTGTCCTTGTAGCTTTCGTAACGCGGAAAACTCATGCCGGACCATCCTTCAATAACTGTTGGTCGGGGTTCGACGCCGTGGTGGCCGGGTTTGGCGGATGTTTCAGCGAGAGTATCAAGGTCATGGGCTGGGTGGGCGAGGCGACAAAGCCGTGGTGTTGATAAAAGGCCTTGGCCGGTTCCGACAGCGCATGAACCAGCAGGCCGCGGATGCCGACAATGCTGGCGGCGCGCAGCGTGCGCAACACCGCATCTTGCAATAAGGCCACACCCAGCCCCTGACCTTGCCAGGCGCAATCGACGGCCAAACGGCCCAGAATCGCCATCGGCACAGGATCGGGCATATTCCGCTTGAGAGCCGGGGGCGCATGATTCAGTGCCATCGCGCCGGAAGCCAGGCAGTAATAGCCGACAACCCGTGACTCATCGGTAACGACATAGGTGCGTGATGCCCCGCTCAGTTGGTTGGATAGCGCCCGGCGCTTCAGCCAGTCGTCGAGGGCATCGACGCCGCAAGCGAAGTCATGCCGTTGATGGTCGGCCGTCAGCAAGGCCGGCGACGACAGCATTCAGGCTTGCCAGGGCTTGCGCGCCGCCATCAGGCGGTCATACCCGTCGCCGCTGGCGGGCTGATCGAGCACTTGCAGGAACTGTTGGTAGGTCTCCCAATCGACGCGAACCAGCGCTTGGTCCAGCAACGATTCTTCCGCCGCGCGGCGTGCAGCATCGATCATAAAGTCGGAGCGGGTTTTTCCTTGTGCCTTGGCGGCCTGATCGATCAAGGCGCGAACATCGCCGCGAACCCGCAGATTGACGGCATGAGTAGGGCTTTCCGGATTGGATATGTGATGGGCCATAAAAACACCTCAAGATGACGAACCGACATGATACGCCATCAAGATACACGTTGTGTATCTGTTTTGTTTGAAGCGGCCAGTCGGCGCCAAGGTGTAATCATCGATCCGCGTATCAAAACGCGCTATCGATCATCATGCCGACAGTCCTTCGATCATGGTTTTGATTCTATCGGTGCATTGCTTCAAATCGGCGTCGATTTCGGCCAGTGGGCGCGGCGGTTCGAACACATAGAAATGCCGGTTGAAGGGGATTTCGTAGCCGATCTTGGTTTTATCTTGATCTATCCAGGCGTCAGCAGCATGTGGCAGCACTTCGCGTTTGAAGTAAGTCTCCACGTCTTCATGCAGTGGCACGTTTTCGGTGTCGCGTAGGCTACTGTCGGGTTGCGGTTTGCCTTTTTGCTTACCCTTGTTGCCGATGACGATGTCGCCGTTTTCGTCGCGCAATGGCCGCTCGACGGTGATGGTGCGGTAGCCAAAGTCAGTGTTTTTGAAGATGCGGGAAATCGGCTTCTTGCCGTCGGAAGCTTCGACGAATTGGCCGAATAGCCGGGTGATCTCGGCGATATGCTCGTCCGACAGCTCCTTGCGCTTGCTCCCTAAGCTCTTGCGCATCTTCTGCCAGAAGCCGCTGGCATCGATCAGTTGCAGTTTGCCTTGGCGGTGTGCCGGTTTGCGGTTGCTGAGTATCCAGACATAGGTGGAAATACCGGTGTTGTAGAACATGTCGGTCGGCAAGCCGATGATGGCTTCCACCAGATCGTTTTCCAATACGTAGCGGCGGATTTCGCTTTCGCCGGAACCGGCGCCGCCGGTGAACAAGGGCGAACCGTTCAAGACAATCCCAAAGCGGCTGCCGCCGTCCTTGGCCGGGCGCATTTTGCTGATCAGGTGCAATAGAAACAGCAACGAGCCGTCGGAAACACGCGGCAGGCCGGGGCCGAAGCGGCCGTTGTAGCCCTGTTTTTCGTGTTCGTTGCGGATTTCTTTCTCGACCTTTTTCCATTCCACGCCGAACGGCGGATTGGACAGCATATAGTCGAATTTCTTCAGGATATGGCCGTCGTCGGAAAAGGTGTTGCCAAACACGATGTTGGCAACATCCTGGCCCTTGATCAGCATGTCGGCCTTGCAGATGGCGTAGGATTCCGGGTTAAGCTCCTGGCCGAACATGGTCAAGCGCGCTTGCGGATTATGCTCTTCCAGATATTCTCCGGCCAATGACAGCATGCCGCCGGTGCCGGCGGTGGGATCGTAAATGGTGCGCACCACGCCGGGCTTGGTCAGCACGTCATCGTCTTCGATGAACAGCAGGTTGACCATCAGTTTGATGACTTCGCGCGGGGTGAAGTGCTCACCGGCGGTTTCGTTGGAAATTTCGGCGAACTTGCGGATCAGCTCTTCAAACACCAGCCCCATCTGGCTGTTGCTGACTATGTCCGGATGCAGGTCGACGTTGGCGAATCGTTCGGTGACCTGATACAGCAGGCCAGCCTTGGCGAGGCGTTCCACCTGAGTGTAAAAATCGAAGCGCTCGAAGATGTCGCGCACTTCCAATGAAAAGCCCTGAATATAGGCGAACAGGTTTTCCTTGATGTGGTCCTGATCGCCCATCAGCTTTTTGATGTCCAGCGGCGAGGTGTTGTAGAAGCTTTGCCCGGCCTTGCGCAGCAGAAATGGTTCGGGGTTGATGCCGGCTTGTTGTTTGGCTTGGTATTCCATTAAGACGGCTGCCTTGGTGCTTTCCAGCACGCAGTCCAGACGCCGCAGCACACAGAAAGGAAGAATGACTTTGCCATAGTCGGATTGTCTGTAATCGCCGCGCAGCAGGTCGGCAACCGCCCAGATCAGGGCGGAGAGGGCTTGATGATTCATGCGTCCTTGGTGGTTATGGTTTTGACTTATTCGTGCCCCTGACTAGCCGCCAGGGAGCTTCCATTTAGATTGTGCTGTCGGGATACAGACTGATGCTGCTACGGATTTTAAGGGATGCTCTTGCGAATTGCCATTCGACCAAGTTTAACGAAAATCAGCAGGCTGAAACTGGTGTAGGGAAGCAGCAAACACAGCTTTAAAATTGGTCGCGAGTCTCAATGCTGTGCGTGCACTCGCACATGGAAATAAAAGACGTTTTTCGCCGGAAGAGGTGGAGTTTTACCCATAAAAAAGCCTCATAAAACAGGTTTGTATGACAACCCTGTTTTATGAGGCTTTTTTATGGCTTGATTTGTAATAAATATTTCTTACAAATCAATTAATTGGCGGAGAAAGAGGGATTCGAACCCTCGATACGTTGCCGTATACACACTTTCCAGGCGTGCGCCTTCGACCGCTCGGCCATCTCTCCAGTCTATCTAACTGATTTATATTAACTTTATTTGAATCAGTCGCTTCTGGCTACCCTCAAGAACAGCTCGTTTTCTGCTACAAAATTATCGCATTGTGTAGCAGCTTTGTGTAGCGTAAGTTGCTGTTTTTAGGTGACTTTCTTGGTATTTAGGGTTAGGTTGTGGAGCAGAAGAAAAGTTGCCAACATAAAATGTACGTGTTGATAGTTCTGAAAAAAATTGTTACTTTTCAAGGTAATTACGTTATATCGTTGCAATTTTTCAGATTAAAAGGTATAGTACACTTAGGCCGAATTCAATCGGTCCTGTGTTGGAGTCTTATGAAAGGGGTCAGTCCTTCTATATTCGTTCAGCACCGTTATCGTTATACTTATCATCATCGTTATCGTCGCTTCACAAGTGGCTATAGCAGTGACCTAAAAACTGGCCTTTGAAGTCACCTTAGTCCGTTAAGGTAGCAGCGTGATTGCTGCTGTTGTTTACACATTAACGGAGGTTGTTATGGTTGTGAAACCAGTAATACCAAACAAGACAGTAAAGAAAATCAAGGCTAATTACGCTGAGATTAAATCAGTTGCTCGAGAAATGGCAGCTGTTAGTATGCGCTTTAAGGAGTTGTTGTTTGATTTCTTAGATGTTGATTACGCTTATATTGCTTTGGATTTTGATAGCAATAAGGCTATGGTTGACGATATTGCGAGCTGCTACGAAAGAAGCCCGAAGACCATTTACAACATAATAAATGAGATTAGGGTTTTAATTGTTCTTGATTTAGAGCCGGATTCAATCAGCCAATCTACTGCATTAGCTTTAAAAGGTCGTGTTGATCAGGATAATTGGAAAGAGGTTTATCATATCGCGCTTGACTTAGTTGACGGCAACGTTAGCAATGTTACTGAGCGTATTATGAAAAAAGCCATCCAAATCTTTGAAGAGCAGGCAGCGATGGATGAGTCAGAAAAGGCAACTAAAGATGACTTAAAAGAGGATTTTGAGTCTAATAGTTACCATTTCAAATCTGATCAGTCATTGCATGAAGATGAGCCAGAACCAGTTGCTTCACGGGGATTGGTAAAAAGCTCTGCTAAAGCGCAATCGAAGAATTTGATGAGCAAAACTGAAAAAGATTTTTTGAAAGATTTCGACTCGATTTTAATATCAGATGGCCTTGATAGAGTTTTTGATTTAAGAGGTCATCTTTGTGAGATGTTAATACTGGTTGATGAGATGGAAAAATGTCTTGTTGATTGAAGTCTAGTGCTCTAATTGCAGTAAATTAAATTGCTAGAATGGAGGACGTGGTGTTTTTTACGCCACGTCCTTTTTTTTTGCATTAAAATCACTAAAGCTTTCGATTCATTTATAACTTATTTTAAACAATGCAACATTGAATCTATCCAATCAACAATATGTGGCTTTGGTGACATTAAAGCATTTGAAGGCGAAACTGGTAATTGTCAAGATGAATATGATGGAGAACAGAAGTATTGTGATAGAAAAATTGATGTTATTACATTTATATCAATGACGATTAGTTTTCGCGCAACCCTATATTTTAATGCATGTTATTTATTAAGTTTACTTTTCTATTAAGAAATATATATAGAAAAGTAAACTTAATATACGTTAAAGGATTTTTTTAAATAAAAAATATAGCGCTATGTAAAGTTCAACCGTTAACATTTTTTGGTAATAAATTGCTATTTAATTAAGAAGAGTAAAAGACAGCATTGTCAATGCATTTTTTAGACAGGTGATTTAGTGGCTATGAGGTTTTGTTAGGCAAAAAAAAGAAGCAGCACAAAGGTCTAAGAAGTCTCGAGCTCGAGACTTTGCTTTTTCACTACTTTATTTATTATCCTGATATTGGGATAAATGCAAGTCTAGTGAGAAAGCATAAATTCTGAGAATCAATACTGGCATGTGTCATTTGGAGTGCGGCAATGTAACACAATGACATTGTGTAACTTAGTAACACCTTGATTCCTTTGACTTTATCAGTATTTCCTTTTACTTTTGGTAACACTTTTAGCAATCACGTAAAAAGAGTTACATAAAATGAACACAGTCAATGCAGCAAGCAAGTCAGAAATCGATCTCATACACGCACTACTCGAAAAGAAGTTTGGACAGCTCTACGCTGACATTTGGAAAATTGGAGTAAATCTGTCGCTACGCATAAGTGACTTGCTTACGCTCGAATATGCTCAGCTCAATCTCGAAGATCGATCCTTACAGCTCACAGAGCAAAAAACTGGGAAGCAGAAACTGATACGACTAAACTCAGCAGCAATAGCTGTGATTGAACGTCGTCGTCAAGAACAGCCTTCAGATCGTTGGTTGTTTCAAGTTCACAGCAACAGAGCTAAGGACAAGTCAGTCAGTCGAGTCTCTGTCAGTCGTGTCTTCAAAGATGCTGGTGATATGTTGAAACTGACGATCAATACCCACTCGATGCGTAAAAGTCGCGGGATGGCAATGTACAAAGATGGTGTGCCTGTCGAGAAGATTGCAAAAGTGCTCAATCATTCGAACACGACTTCAACGCTACGTTATCTTGGTATCACGAAAGAAGAAGTGCTAAAAACTTATGACGATTATGAGCTATAAAGCTCACGTTATTATGATCGTTACAGATTTACATCTGTAACTTTGATGGAACTTGATTTAGTCGTTTTTTCCGGTTCACGCTAATGTTGCTGGCAACTGTCGTCGAAGCAAACAAGGTGCTTGAGATTATAAACTCACCATTCATAAAGCCAATAACGCCAGCAATAAACGCTAGTCCATTCAAAATATCTTTTTGTAAGTCAGTCATGATGTTCTCTCAAAAATTAAACACAGTCTTAATGTAGCTCAGTTCGTTTATATTGACAATATTGCAAATAATGCATTGATTATTTCTTTTTACGAAACAGTGTTTCCAATTTTCGTGGTTGTCTATCAATCATCGTCGTATTACTGAACATATTTCCTCCTTATTGGATATTTTTCAGTTGCGACAAATTCTCCAGAAAATGGCTTATGCAATGCTTAATGTCATTTTTTCAATTCACTGCTTCATCGACGCTTCCTTGTTACATGGTTGAGATGACTCAAAAAACAGATTCAGGGTAGAATCTGGCTAACAATCATCATTAGCGACTCGATACGCATTCAGATCAAAATAAAGGAATTGAAAGCTGCATGGACTACCCCAACCAAACCTCAGAGCAACAAGCTCGTGATCAGATTGATAAAAAGCTGATTCAGGCGGGTTGGGTAATTCAAGACAAAAAGCGCTTAAATCTGTTCGAATCACTGGGTGTGGCTGTTCGTGAAATGGACACAGACACTGGTCCTGCTGACTACATGCTCTTTATCGATGGTAAAGCGTGTGGTGTTTTAGAAGCAAAACGCGAAGGCAAAAATCTTGGTGAGGTCTATCAGCAGAGTCGTCGTTATTCAATTTCCAAAACCAAAAACCTTCAACGTTGGGCTGACGTATTACCTTTTACCTATGAAGCGACTAATGTTGAAATTCGCTTCTGCGACCAACGCGACCCAAATCCTCGCTCACGTTACCTGTTTCACTTCCATCAACCACAGACGTTGCATCATTGGTTACAACTCACTGACACGCTGAGAGCACGACTAAAAAATCTACCTGCTCTTCTGACAGAAAACTTACGACAATGTCAGATTGATGCAATTGCTGGACTTGAACAATCGTTGATGCAGAGCAAACCACGTGCTTTGCTGCAAATGGCAACGGGGGCTGGTAAAACCTTTACTGCTGTGACTGAGTGCTATCGACTCGCAAAGTTTGCAAAAGCAAAACGTATTCTGTTTTTGGTGGATCGTGGCAATTTAGGACGCCAAGCAATTAAAGAATTTCAGCAATACACAGTGCCAGAGGATGGTCGAAAATTCACCAGTCTTTATAACGTGCATCAGCTTGGTACAGCGGGTATTGGTGATGAAATAAAGATCACGGTCTCTACGATACAACGTCTCTATTCGCAATTGTCAGGTAAAGAATTAGACGATGATGCAGACGAACTATCGTGCTACGAAATCGACAGCAGCAGCTTAACCAAAGAGCCACGTATCGTCAGTTACAACCCATCTATTCCCATCGAGAGCTTTGACTTTATCATCATTGATGAATGCCATCGTTCCATCTATAACTTGTGGCGACAGGTGTTGGAATATTTTGATGCGTTCTTAATTGGCCTCACTGCAACACCCACCAAAAAAACGTTGGGTTATTTCAATCAAAATCTCGTCGCTGAATACACGCACGAAAACGCAGTCATCGATAAGGTCAACGTGGGTTATGACATCTATCGAATAAAAACCAAAAAATCAGAAGCTGGTGACAGCATCGAAGCGGGTACAGCAGTACAGATTCGAGATCGTCTGACCAAAAAGCAACGCTTGGAAGTGCTGGATGAAGACGAAGACTACAGTAAAACGGATTTGGATCGCAGCATCATTGCCCCCAATCAAATTCGCACCATCGTCGAAGCATTTAAGAATCGTGCATTAGTTGAATGCTTTCCTGAACGTAACTGGGTTCCAAAAACTTTAATCTTTGCCAAAGACGATGATCATGCTGATCGAATTGTCGATATTGTGCGTGAAGTGTTTGGCGAAGGTAATGAGTTCTGCAAAAAAATCACTTACAAAATTGGTAAAAAAACGGCTGAAGATACCATCAGTGAATTTCGTACCAGTCCCATGTTACGTATAGCAGTCACAGTAGACATGATTGCGACGGGTACTGACATCAAACCGCTGGAATGCTTAATCTTCTTACGGGATGTACGCAGTCAAGCCTATTACGAGCAAATGAAAGGTCGTGGTACGCGCGTCATTGGCATAGATGAACTGCACAAGGTCACACCTGATGCGCTTGCAAAAACGCGCTTTGTGCTAATCGATGCTGTAGGCGTCACTGAAACGGACAAAACTGAAACTCGTTCGCTAGAAAGCAAACCTTATGTGTCCACTGAAAAATTGATGGCGCAAATTGCTCGTGGTGAACGGGATGCAGATACATTACGTACGTTAGGTAATCGTCTGCTGCGTCTGGACTTTAAACTGAATGATGAGCAGCGCAAGCAAGTCACTGCAATCAGTCAAAAACCACTCGTATTGATTGCGGGTGAATTGATCAAAGCAACTAACGAAGACCACATCGAAAAACTGGCAGAAGTTCAGTTCAATACGGAATATCCTACTGAAGAGCAACGCCAGCAGGTCTACGCGCAACAAGCAGAAGCTGTCGTCAAACCATTTCACAATCCTGATTTACGCGAAAAAATTGCATCACTTCAGCGCGATACCGAACAAATTATCGACGACTCAGCGGATGAATTACAGGCTGCCGGGTACGATAAGGAAAAAGCAGAAAATCTGATTCAAAACTTTCAACAGTTCATTGACGATCACAAAGATGAATTAACTGCCATACAGTTGCTGTATAGCCAACCTTATCAGCAACGTCATCTCAGCTATCAGCAGATTGAAAAACTTGCTGAAGAGATTAAGCAACCGCCTTATAACATTGCGCCAGTCGAACTCTGGAAGGCTTACGAGCAACTGGAAAAAGCGCGTGTAAAAGGTGAACCACTCAACTTACTGACAAACATTATCAGCCTGATTCGATTCGCAACTGGGCTGGTTGATATTCTGGAGCCTTTTCCTGAACTCGTTGATCGTCGTTTCAAAACCTGGCTACAGCAGCAACAGCAAGTAGGACGAGAGTTTGAACCGGATCAACTCGACTGGTTGGAAAAAATCAAAACGCAGATTGCACATAATGCAGAAATTACAGAAGACGATTTTGAATACACGCCTTTCAAGAAAGATGGTGGCATCTTGAAAGCACGTCAATTATTTGGACAGGAGTTAAAGCCTTTGATTGCTGAGTTGAATGGATATTTGGTTGCATGAATAAGGTAATAAATCAGGTTTTGCCAAAAGACTGGAAATTAACAACTCTCAAAAAAATAACACAGCTAATCGACAAGGTTAAACCTGCTAATGAACCAGATAGTGAAATACTATATTTAGACATAGGTGGAATTGATAAAAATACCAATACAGTAATTGATTTCAAACATTATATTGGGAAGAATGCACCTTCAAGAGCGCAACAAAGAATTAAAAAAGGTGATGTAGCGTTTGCCAATGTTCGGCCATATTTAAGAAATATTGCTATTGTGCCAAAAGAACTGGATGAACAAGTAGGTTCAACTGGTTTTTGTTTTTTACGTCCAGTCGATGGTATAAGTAATAAATATATTTATTACTGGGTATTATCTAATGCATTTATAAACGACATCACCAAATTTCAAAAAGGCTCAAGTTATCCAGCAGTAACAAACAAACAAATTCTTGATCGCAATATTCCACTTGCACCATATGATCAACAACAACAGATCGTCGCAAAAATCGAAGAACTTTTCTCTCATATTGACGCTGGTGTAGTTGCATTGCAAAAAGCTAAGCAACTGCTCAAGCAATATCGTCAATCAGTGCTTAAAGCAGCTGTCACAGGTGAGTTAACTCGCGAATGGCGGGAGCAGAACAAGGATAAGATCGAACCTGCTTCTGAATTGTTAAAACGAATTCTTGCTGAACGTCGTAGTAAGTGGGAAGAACAACAGCTTGAGCAGTTTAAAGCACAAGGAAAAGTGCCTAAAGATGATAAATGGAAGAAAAATTATAAAGAGCCAGTTGCTTATGATTTTAATGGTGAGTTACCAAAAATCCCGAAAGAATGGATTTGGGTAAGTCCTGAACAAATTGCTCATACGGATGATTATTCACTTGCAATAGGCCCATTTGGTAGTAACTTGAAAGTCTCTGACTATAAAGATGGCGGTGTTCCTCTGGTTTTTGTGCGGAATATACGAACTCACTATTATGGTCAAGTCAATGCTAAATATGTTTCACCTGAAAAAGCGCAAGAGCTACACGCCCACTCAATTAAAGGTGGAGACCTGCTTATAACAAAAATGGGCGAGCCGCCAGGCGAAGCAAGTATTTATCCCCAAAATAACAATGAAATTGCAATTATTACTGCTGACTGTATTAAATGGAGATTGAGCAGTGAAATAAAATGCTCTTCGCTCTTTGTTCATACTATCAACTCTAGCTTTCTAAGAGATCAGATTGTAGATAGAACAAAAGGTGTCGCACAAAAAAAAATTAGTCTGGGCACATTCAAAACGTTGGCATTTCCCTTGCCCCCTCTTGAAGAACAACAAGAAATATTGAACTTAGTTGATCAAAAACTTATAGCTAATGAGCGCTTGACTAAATCTATCAATGCAAGACTAATTCAAGCAGAAAGACATAAGCAATCTATTTTGTCCTTTGCATTTTCAGGAAATCTTTAGGAGTAACTTAATTGTTCAAAACTAAATATGGTGATTTCGATGGCAACAAGTGGGAAGCTGTTTGTCAGATATGTTTTAAACATAAATATGAAGAGCATAGTTATCAAGAAATAAAAGCCTCGCCAGGTGATTATGGAATTGAAGGATTTACTAGAAAAGGCGATGCGTTTCAATGTTACTGTCCAGATAAACAATACACACAAGATGTATTGCATGAAAAGATTAGAGATAAAATTACCACTGACTTGAATAAGCTAATAAAATTTGAAAATGAACTTAAATCAAAGCTAAACGGGACGAAAATAAAAAGATGGATTCTAGTAACACCTCACTACGAAAAAAACCTAATTATTGATCATTGTGCAAAAAAATCACAAGAGTATCGCAAACTAAATTTGGATATACTTGAAAATGACTTTGATGTTCTAATTTATGATGCTGATTTTTACGCTGCGCATTTTCCCGTGGCATTAGGCTCAATTGGTGAGCAGATATATATTGGAGCAGAAGAAAGAAGTGGTGAAGATGTTGAATCATTTCAAATGTCTGGATCAATGCAAGCCATCAATATAATTAATAAATCAGCACATATTATAAATAACTCTCCATCTAGCGACAGAAGTTCTTCTTCAGACAAATTGGCTCAAACATACATAAAACAGTATTTAAATGGAGATGCAGTAGTTAGAAATTTGTCAAAACGTTTTGGTAAAAGCTATGAAAAATACCTTAGGAACGTCGATGAAATGGCTGAGGAATTAGAACAAAAAAAGATTTTTCATGAATCAACAAACAAAGGTTTTGTGCAAAAAATCCATGGAGATGTTAAACAAAGGATAGATGAAGAATTTATTGAGTTAGAACGAGTAACAAAAAATAAATTAGCTCAATATGTTGTGGCCGCATGGTTAGCTGACTGCCCATTAAATTTTGACGACTTATGAAATTTATTAAAAAACCAATATCATTGCCAGCAAACTATCGTTTCTTTTATCAACTATCAGCATTGTTACTTATTCTTAATTTCTCATGTAGGAAAAATAACGGAGCTTCGACGCTAAAATTACAGATTTTAGCTTGGGCTTTGCGAGATAGCGCAGGTTTAAATTCATTATTAAAAGTTACAAAATTAAAAGAAGATAAAAATAAATTTCAGTTTTGGGCTTTAGACCCTGCTCTTAACAGGGCAATCGAATTTGCTCTTGCAGATGGTTTTATATCATTGAGTTCAGAGAAATTTTTTATAACTCCAACTGGAGAAAGCTTCCTTGTCGAGATATTAAAGGAAGATGTTTTTGCGCGAGAAAAAGAAATACTTAAAAATATTGGAACGTCTGTTACAGAAGCATTCGTAGACAAAGTACTTAAAAATAAATATGTTTAACATTAATTCAATTCGAATCACAGCTTATACATCCGAAGAACCTTTCTATTTTGAAGCGGATTTTACGACAGGATTAAACATAATAAGAGGCGACAACGCAAAAGGTAAAAGTACATTAACTCAATCTATATTGTATGTGCTGGGACAAGAAGAGCTTTTGGGTGGGAAAAATTCATCCTTCGTACAGAGTTGCTTGAGAAAGCTAATTAAGGATGAGAATGATAAAAATATAATTGTCTTTGGTTCGTCTATAGAGTTAGAGGTTTTTAATGGACGTGACATGGTTACTCTCAAAAGATGCTCAAATGTCGAGGGAATAGATGACAGATTAATTGAAGTTTGCTATGGAGGACGACTTACAAATCCATCTGAGGCTTTTCGAACTGAACCTATGTATGTTCATGACCCTGGAGGAGCTTCAAATCAATTTTATGGCTTCCATAAATGGCTTGAAAATTATTTAGGTTGGAATTTGCCCAAGGTACTTTCGACAGGTAACAAAGAATCAAGGTTATATTCACAGCTTATATTTCCTGCTTTCTTTATTGAGCAGAAAGTAGGCTGGTCTAACTATCTTGCAACGATCCCTTATTTTGGTGTTAAAGAACCAAAAAAACGCGCAATTGAATTTTTACTACAACTTGACGTATCCTCAAATGAAAAAATAAAGAATCAAATTGATGCGCGACTGGATGAATACAAGAAAGACTGGCAGTCAAAATATGACTCTATAATTCGCTTAGTAGAGACTGACAATATTTCTATATCCGGTATTAATAGGAACATTCATACTAACTTTAATCAGGCTGAATGTTCATTAGTATTGCAACGCGATAGCAAGTATATTAATGTAGATAAATATCTGATAGAAGTCAATATAAAGGTAACTAACTCTGACGACTATTATCCTGTTAACGATGATGTCTCAGAAGAATTGAAGCAAAAACTCGAAGAACTTAAACATGAATCTCAAAATATAACTGACGAATCAGATCAGTTAACAAACATTTTATCAATTGAAATTTCTCAGAAGAAAGAAATAAATGAAAGCCTTGATGAAATAACAAAAGAAATAGATAAGAATAATGGTGCTTTAAAGGTAAAGAAGTTCGGTGCTACTCTTGGTTCGTCATTAGCCCAAGGGCTTTGCCCAACCTGTCATCAAGAAATAAAGGACGCACTGTTGCCACTAGAAATAACAGCAACACCAATGAGCATTGAAGATAATGTTAAGTACTTGCAAGGTCAGAGAAAAATATTTGAATCGTATTTAAAAACAATTGAAAGCAATATATCTGATATTCAATTAAAAGTTAAATCGTTAAAAACACTTCAAGATGACGTTTGGTTAAAGATTAAACATATACGCCAGCAATTGTCATCAGATCCTCGTTTACCATCTTTTTACCATATAAGAGAAAAGCTAAAGCTTGAAGAGGAAATTAAAAAATTCAAAGGGTACTTGACTTTCTTTGAAAAAACATTGCTCGAACTTTCTGATTTAATAAATGATTATAAAGACTTGCTTGAAAAAAAGAATACTTTGCCAAAAGATGGCTTATCAATAAGCGATAGAGAAAAAATAAAATATTTTACGGACAACTTCAAATCATTGTTAAGCAACTATGGATTTCAAAGCTGCGACATAAGCTTCATAGCTATTTCAGATGAAACTTATTTCCCAATTATTGACACAAGTGAGCTAATCAACGAAACCCTTAGGAACGACTCATCAGGAAGTGATTTTGCTCGTGTTATGTGGGCATACACTCTTAGTTTATATTTAGTTAGTGAAAAATATAACGCGAACCATCCTGGCTTTATATTTTTAGATGAGCCTGCCCAACATTCAACCGCCAACGCTAGTGCATGGCAGTTATTTAATTCACTTAGCAAGGCAGGTTGCCAATCGATTGTGGCTGACTCTTTTAATAATAGTGATCAGGTATTTTTAGAAACAACAAAGGGCATTGATTTTAAATTGATTCGGTTTGAGGGACGGTTATTGAAACGGAAAAATATTGTTACATGATAACATTTAATTATTCTGTTATAAATAATTGCCAGTCAATATATAATCAAATTTTACACAACAATATTTTTATTTCTATTCGTGTAATGGATGGTGTTGCTTGTTTTTTTGGATAAAATTATTTTTAGTGTTTACAGGAGAATCAAATTCTCGCTGCTGTACATTTGATCCTCAATACTTATGTAATCAAAGGAAAAAACATTGAGTGCCCCCGAAATAGTAAATAAAGTTTGGAACTACGCGCATGTGTTGCGCGATGACGGTGTCGCGTATGGCGATTACGTCGAACAAATTACCTATCTGATTTTTTTGAAGATGGCAGATGAGCGTGAGCTTGCTGGTCAAGATGTGGTCGTTCCTGCTGCTTACCGCTGGGCGAATCTAGTCAAACTGGATGGTGATGAGCTGGAAATTCACTATCGTCATACGCTTGAACAGCTTGGTAAACAAAGCGGGATGCTGGGAACCATCTTTCGCAAAGCCCAAAACAAGATTCAAGACCCTGCAAAGCTAGAACGTTTGATCAAGATGATCGACAAAGAAGCGTGGTCTACGTTACCTGCTGACGTAAAAGGTGACATTTATGAAGGACTGCTAGAACGTAACGCACAAGATGTTAAAGGTGGCGCGGGTCAATATTTTACGCCACGTCCTTTGATTCAAGCGATGGTGCAAGTCATGCGTCCACAACCTGATATGACGGTTGCTGATCCTGCATGTGGAACAGGTGGTTTCTTGCTTGCAGCGCATGACTACATGGCTGAACTCGTCACGCATAAAAAGCAGCAGATTCATTTAAGAGAGCAAGCGTTACGTGGTACTGACATTGTCGATAGCGTTGTTCGTCTTTGTGCGATGAATCTCTTCCTTCATGGTATTGGTTCTGACGAATGTCCAATTGCTTCACGCGATGCTTTGGCAAAAGAAGTTGGTGATAACGATCGAGTAGACATTGTCCTTGCAAATCCACCCTTTGGTAAAAAAAGCTCCATCACTGTCGTCAACGATAAGACTGGTAAGACTGAAGCTGAAAAGCTGACATATGAGCGTTCTGACTTTTGGGCAACCACTTCCAACAAGCAGCTCAACTTTGTTCAGCATATTGCCAATATGCTTAAGATTGACGGTAAAGCTGCTGTCGTCGTTCCTGACAATGTCTTGTTTGAAGGTGGTGCTGGCGAAACGGTACGTAAAAATCTATTGAAGCTTAATGACGTACATACGCTGCTACGACTACCAACCGGTATTTTTTACGCACAAGGTGTCAAAGCGAATGTCATTTTCTTCGATTCGAAACCAGCAGCCAAAACTGCATGGACAAAACAACTATGGGTTTACGACTATCGAACCAATGTTCATAAAACGCTAAAGCAGAATCGTTTGAGCTTAAGTGACTTCGCAGAGTTTATTGAATGCTATCAAGCTGAAGATCGTAGCAAACGCAGTGAATCACCAACTATCGAGCGATGGAAAGCATTTGATTATGCTGATCTGCTTGCGCGTGATAAAACCAATCTGGATATTTTTTGGCTTAAGGATGAATCGCTTGAAGACACAGATAACCTTCCAGCGCCTGACATTATTGCGAGTGAAATTGTCGAACAGCTCGAAATTGCTTTGGAAGAGTTTCGCACTGTTGAAGAGATATTGACATAAGTAGAAATATATCACTTTCATAATCCGTATCATCAACAGGCAATCAAAGACGTAAAACTCACCATGAGTGACTTTAACAAAATCCCGTTTGGTCTTCGCGAAAAAGACCAACAGTTTGTTGATGTTTATGACGTTCCTAATGGAAAACAGTGTGGTTGTATTTGTCCGTCATGTCATACGCCACTAGAAGCTAGACAAGGTGATGTTAACGTATGGCACTTTGCACATGCGAGTAAAAAAGTCTATAAAAAGACAGCCAATGAATGTGAATATTCATTTTATTTGTCTATTAGGCTTATGGCTAGACAATTATTAGGAAATCAAATTGAACTTGGTTTGCCCGCTTATAAAGACAGCATCATATATTGTTCTGGTGTGTTTAAATACCGTCAATATAAAGAATTTTTGGTAACTCCTGAAAAAGTTATCACGGTAGAAAATATTTTGGTTGAACAAACATTTTCTGGTGTAGCAGTTGATATTATTGGAAAAATAGGTCAATTTGACTTTGTCATTTATTTTTCACATCCCGGTCGAGATGTTCCACGCGAATTATTACATCCAGATAATGAACATTGTGGCATTATTGAAGTGAAATTAGACGCTTTATCCGAACGGTTTATGTTTGCAAAGGTTAACAATCAAAAGTATGACAGTATATTATCAGACTTTCTGACAAACGATAAAACATCAAAATGCTGTATTTTTCACCCAAGATACGCAATAAAAAAAGAACAAGCTATAAAAGAGCTAGAAAGTTCTGAAAATGTTAATGTCATAAATGGCAATAATAAGGCTATTTTTACAAACCAAGCATCAAAAGAACCTTATGATAACATTTTGCATGTTACAAACAATCGCATTGTCAAATACAAGTGTGTGCTTTGTAACTTTGAATGGGAAGGATATGAAGCAGGTGGCAACATATGTTCAAAATGCAATAGCCATCTGTATTCTCGTGTAATTGGCAAAAGTTAATTTATTAAATAACTTTTTTAGAGCGTAGAAACATGGTCTCGAGCTCGAGACTTTTGATGCTAAGATTAAGTTCAAAAAGCTATATAGATTTAATTATAGAAAAGTGAACTTAATAAAACACTGGCATTAACATTGCGTTGTGCGAGACATGTTAAAAATAAAAATCCGACCATAGGCCGGATTTTGTTACTAATTCAAATTTTTTCGCTAACAATTCATTTCATCATTAAGTTTTTTGTAAAACATATCCAGTACGGCCTGTTTGTTCTTTGGACTCAATAATCGTAAGCATAAATTATGACAACCATCAGCATTATTAAGCACGACATTGGACACATTGGATTCTATTACTTCCATAATCTCATTCGTTAGTACATTGATCTTCAATTGAAGTTGATGCACTTGCGCATTCATGTCATTTAATTTGTTAAATTTGGCTAATAATCTATTCATGTTATTACCTATAAAAATGGGAGGACAGTAGTCGATATTTTTTTGATCCATTCAGTTGGAATAAAAAAGCCTTCCTGGCAATAGTAGTAACGCATCTACTTTTTTGAATTATTATTTTCTTTAATCGCACACAGATTGAACGTCTTGTTTTTTGAGAAAATTATTGTTCAAGTCGATATATGAAAGTATGCCATTATGTGAGAATAATTTTGCAACTGGAGTAGTTCTGCTAGATTAGGAGCGCCAGCATTTTTCGGTAAAGCTGAAATGGGGTCCCATCCGATTTCAGCGCGAAAAATTAGCTGGCAACTATTGCCTTCGGCGGCCCCGATTCGTCCGCGTCACCTCGTTTCGACCCAACCAGGGGTCGAAACATAGGCTCTCGCATGACTTTACGCCGTGTCGCGATGCCTTGCAGGTTTTCTCCGCTTCGCTACGAAAACCCGCCCGGCGCTACGGCTATCGGGGACTAAAAATCTTCACTTCGCTATCGCTCCGTTTCCAAGATTTTCAGCGTATGAATAGACTATGCGAAAATTTAAATTGTGATCATAATCTGCTTTTCTGATAGTCTTGAACTTACGACTTCCTGATTACCCATAAGCCTCAGCTAATTTGAGCAAACGGCCCGGCATGGGTGGAGAATTAGCCGCAGCGATGAGAAACCGCGGCATTATGGTTTGCAGATCGAATCTGCGATTA